>TARA_B110000977_G_scaffold34198_1_pt1 | contig 47896 bp, 37 predicted proteins | sample TARA_B110000977 | Tara Oceans TARA_B110000977 (sample SAMEA4397798) | marine metagenome | biome: Polar Biome; feature: [SRF] surface water layer (ENVO:00010504); material: water (ENVO:00002006), including particulate matter (ENVO:01000060) such as... | depth 5 m | reverse complement strand
TGGAGGAGTTGCATGTAATGACGTGTCCATTTCCGTCGTCATTGGTGTTTCTGGAAGCAGTGCAACTGGTGCCAAAACCTGCGGCGTTCCAGGGACCGCGGCCCCCTCTCTGATCATCGCCGCCGCGCCGCTCGCCGCGGAGACCAATTGCGGTTGTGGGAGGTTTTGTGTCGCTTCTGTGGGTGTACGCGATGCTCCCGGCGTCCCCGGCGGCGACCCGAAAGCTTCGTCGAATATCGCATACACGTCATCCTCTACGTTCCGTGGAAGCGCTTGTGTAATGTCCGCCATCTCAGCCACCTCTCTTAACGCTGCCACGCCTTCCGCTGCGTCCACGGCCGACCCTACGAGTTGGGAAATCATGTCATGTACCACGGTTCTGGTTTCGGCTGATGTCTTGCTTTGAACACGCGCCTCCAGCACACCTGCCACGACTTTATCCACGTCCGCTTCCCTGGACAATTCTGTGGCTCTTTCTGAAACGCACGCGCCTTCACCGGGAAACCGCGCGGCGAGGTTCATGATCGCCGAGCTACTTAATACGTCCGACACATTTTGTGTGAGCATGGCGCCCAACACGGAGTCCAACACGCTGCCTCCCCACGCGTTTCTGTGCAGTCGCCTGTCCCCGAGCGCGGTCCTGGCGCGCGCGAGGAACATCCCGGTTTTCCGTGCCCACTCCAAACGCTCGTCTCGGCCGAACACGATCATATCGAGATCCTTCCCGCGCCAAACCCGCGGGAGCTTTCTGGTTTTCTTCCGCGGCGGCCCGACTTCGCCGGCGCCGCCCATGGGCCACAGCGGGTGCGTCCACTGTGGTACGCGCCAGAACGGCACGCTCCCTACAGTTGGCACATCAGGCAGGAACGAGGGTACGTGGGAGTTGAACACCGAAACGCGCGCCTCTTCCCGCGCACCAGAAGAAGGCAAAGCCCGCCATGCCTCCATGTTTGCCAACGCCAATTCCTTGTACCGCAAACGTAAACGGTCGCTGCGCACGCGACTCACGCGCGGCCCGAACGTACCCCACCCGGCGCGCATCACAGAGTCTATAGTGTGTGTCGTATCTGTATCTAATTCGTTCTCTCCATCGCCTGGATCCATCTCCCCCTGTATGTCGCCAAAGGTCATGTCCTCACCTTCCGGATGCGTCATGGTTTCCGACGCGAGCAACGTTTGGGTGTCATCGTCCGCAATTGGCGACCCCTCACCCGGTGGTACCGGTACCAGCGCAAACCCCGGTGGTACCTCCGTCTGGGCGACGATCGCGGGGGTTGACAAGTGATGTGTGCGGCTCGGGTGGATACTTGACAAATCAGGACTCGCCGTGCGTAGCCTTTCGCAATCGAAGTTGTTGGAAATGTCCAGCTGTTTGAAACGTCCGGAAATCTCGAGTACGTCGGTGCGGGTAACTAAATGGGCGGCGCCCACTGCGACCGGCCCGCCGCCAGACACCGCAACCTTACCGTTCACAGTGAACACGCAGTGCTTGCGCATGGCGTACAGTAGCCCGTACGGAACCGTCCTCAACCGAGGCGTGGGCGCTTTCGCCCAAAGAGACTGGAGCGTCGCGAAACCGCTCGTCTTTGGCGATTTTTTGTTTTTCTTGGTCAAAGGAGAAACCATGCCGGGTGGGCGGTACCTCTGCTGCCTGTTCGGCGGTTTCGGCGGGGGGTATGCGATGCTGAGCATGACATATGCGGAGTCACTGACTTTTTGGAAGTCACCGTTCCCGATGACTATTAAAAGCACAGCGACGGGATGCTGATCGTCGTCGTCGTCGATGAAACCCTCGTCATCGTCGAGTCCGAGTTCCACGCGCCGTTCGCGTTCTATGCGCGCTTTTCTCCGCACTCTGTATTCCCTATCCAGTCGTCGCTTCCGTTCTCGTTTTGCCTCTGCTTTGTTCGTCAACGCCACTCTGGTGTCAATATCGTCACTTGGAAACTCTTGGGGCAACTCGCACGTAGAGAAACGGTTGTCCCTTCCGTCTGCGCAACGCCAGCCTGGGTCGACCGAAGCGAGCTCCACGCGCGCCGCCACGACCGCGGGTACCCTGCGCCACTTGCCGCATGTAGGAGACTCGCAACACACCCACGCGTCCCGTACCGCTTCAGGGGACATGGGCTCCCAGGGCGATGGCGAGTGCACCGCCCACGCCTCATCTTCGGACATGCGCATGTGCGGCTGCACCGTGATAGAACTGGGTTGAGGCGGGGGGGTAGCTTCGACGACGCCGGCCGCCATCACGTCGCACTGCTTCGCGGACGGCACGCGGTACGCAGGCGCCGCTGGTTTAGGTTCTTTCCGTTCAGCCATTTCAGCGATTATTTTCGTGGCCTTGGGGGGTTTAGGGCTTTTTTCCGCTTGAGGTGGTAACACGTCTTCCGGAAGCGGCTCAAATTCCGCAAGTTGGTACCGCTTCGTCCGGCCGTTCACCGGGAGCTTGCGAAGCAAACCAACAGCGGTGCCTCGGTCAAGCGCGGCGAGCACGCCGATTTTTGGAGCCTTCCGCCCCGCAAGCGCGAAGCCCTTACCCGCCGCGAGTAACGCGTCCATGATGTCTTGTGACGGTAAGCCTCTTTTGCCTGAAGTGCGCAACAAGGGAACCGCGACCTCCAACACGATCGCGATTTTTGAACCGGGGACAATGCCGGTTTTGGGGATGGAGAGTTTCGGGTTTTGACTTGACGCCGGAACCGAAGTAAGATCTGCGGTTTGCTCGGGACGGTTCACGGAGTCTACCACGGGTGGTGGATTCACAGGGTCATAGACTTCACCCACGTCCATCGGTACCGCAGTCTCGCTGTTCGGTGTTTTGGTTGCCTTTTCCGGTGTTGTCTTGGAAGTCTTTCCTGATGACGCTCTCAGCTCTCCCATTTGTTTCCCAGAAGACTTGGAGCCTTTCGTCTTGACCACTTTACCCTTCGTCTTTGTTGAGACAGTTTTCGCATCACTCTTGGTCTTGGTCTTGGTCTTCAGCGCCACGGCTTCAGGTTTAGGGTTCAGGGCTTTAGAAGATTTTAAGGCATTCGCAACAGGCGCAGGGTCTTTCGTTGCCAACGCGGCGAGCACGATTTTCGCCGCGACGCTCGGACTTTTCCCGTCCCACGAAAATCTCTCCCAGTGCAGTTTCACCTTCTCGAAGTCCCCGTCGTCGTACGTAACGTGGTGCTTCCCTGTTTTTAAATCGAACTGCGTAATTTTGCCCTTGAAGAACGTGTTTTCCGAGTGCCAGAAAATGCGAACCCTGTGACCGATCAGCGAGCGAAGCGCGGAAGATGTTGTTTCGGTTGTGTCGATACGTGCAATGCCTTTTTTCTTCACTCCCACACCAGTTTTGGCCGCCCCCATTTTACTCGCATGTCGTGGTTCCCGAAACCTGTCGGGGCTTTGCTTCTTCAGAAGCTGGCCAGCGGGGGTGGTGGGGTACGCGCGTTTCGCGTCCGCAAGGTCTTTAATGCGTTGTTTAGTAGCATCGGCCCGAGTCATGCGGGGGGCCAGGGTCAAGCGCGTCCGCGCGGAGCCGCGATTCGAGGGAGGGCGCATCGTGCAGGGTGCGCGTCGTTTCGAATAAACACGGATGCCTCCGAGAGAATCTAACAACGCGATCGGATGTGCCCCGCCTCGTCCGTCTTCACAAGGTGCGCCTGGAGTGCTGCGTGTACCCACCCGGGGTTTGATTCGCGTTCACAGTAAAAGTATTGGCGAATGTCACGCGGGGTTCGCCGCGCGGGGTCCTCTGGGGACACCACGGAACGTTTCAGCCCCGTCAGCTAGCTAGCAAGCCAAAAAGCAACAAGAAATAATGTGCTGGTGTGACGAGGCAGAAGTTTCCAGAGAGTTTTACTGACTGATGCAGAGGCGAAATGATGAAACCATGCAACAATAGCCTTGCAATAATACAACCACACACCGGCCGATACGTATCTACACCTACACATATTTACGTTCGTTCTCTCAGCATCACTGTGCCTCGTCATCTCCCGGGTTCTTGTCTCTCCGTCCGCGCGTCTTCTTCTTGGTATCAGCAGGCTCGGCTATTTGGAAGATTAGCGTTTTAGCGCCCACATTTACGTCGTCATCAGCAGGAGAGACGACAGTGTGTATGTCTTCAGTGTCCTCATCGTCCGTATCCTCAGCACCTACTGCAACCCTTCCACCAACATTTAGGGTCCGGAAGTGCTCGTACCCCGGGAACTCGCTTGGCTCGAAATCCACAGCTGCTCGGAAGGCGTACCCCGCGCGCGCGGCGACGCCGACCGCGTTGAATTGCGCTCTGTTGCTATCGTCCGCCATCGCGACGTGTACCTCCCCTTCTTTCGCTAGCAGCTTTTTCGACTCCTTGAAGAACGTATCGAGTAAATCTTGGTTGGCTTGTACTGCAAGTCGGCCAACAGTGCCCACCCCGGCGCACGGAAAGTTCCAGACGATCCGGTCGAACCCGTGGAAGAAACCGCCGGGGCCGGCGCCCGAGGTTGATGTATTTGCGGAACTATATGTATTTGCCTCTCCATTTGATCGTCCTCCTCCTCGTTCCCTGTCTCTAGCGTGTTCTGGGTCGTTCCCCAGCGCCCACCACTCTTTCGCGACTTTTTTTAACATCCCTTCCTCCTGGACATCGACGTTGAACCGGACACCGGTGCCCGTGGCGCACAGCGATTGCTCGATGTCTACCATGTCGGGGTACGATTGCCGGGCGACGCCTGTTTTGTCCAGCCCCGTGGCTAGTAAATTGGTGCCTTCGCTGTCGAACAGCGTGGTCAACGCTAACGCGAAGGAAAAGTTACCCTCGCCCACTAGCAAAATACGCTGGCCGCTGTGGTACCCGTGCGGCAATCCGGTCTGCGTAGCCGCGCCTTCGAACTGCTCACGCCGTAACTTGCGTTCTTTGCGTTTTTTCCATTGCGATTTCTCCCCTCCATGAGTGCCCGCGTCTCCGCGCTGGATCGCCGCGCGTTGACGCCGTTTTAAAGCTTCGGAAATCGGCGTGCCAGCCACGCGGTGAAGCGTGGTTAAGATACGCGCCACGCGGCCCTTCTTCGCCATCGCACGGAACCTAGAGCGAAGCCTAAAAGAGAGAAGCGCCGCCACCGCCGACCTTTTATCGCTCAAAGAATTCTTGGAGCGGAAGTGCCCACTCTATCGTATTTTTGCGCCATTCCGCGTCGCGCGCTCCGGTGGCGCTCTTCGCCGCGGGCACCGCTTGCACGAACCAGCGGCACGCCTGGCCTCGCCCCTGTATCGCGTCACATGCCGCATCCCATGTCCCGCCGTTTGGCGGTCGTGGCGTGGCGCGAAACGAAGCCCCGTGTGTTTCCCACATTTCTGTGCGGCCTCTACGCGCTCGTGATTCGCCTGAACGTCGATGCGTGGCGGAGTCATGACCAGTTCTTCGTGGAGAGGGACCCGTCGCTATCGTACCCCGCGCTTACATCAACGGTAAAGACCTGGCCGGACCTGGTGATAACCTGCAGTGTCCTTCCCTTCGTGGTGATTCTGTTGCTTTCGGTGTGGGCGCATCACCGGCTCCCGAATTCCGATGCCCCGGTGGCGTGGTACTTTCAGCAAAGCTTCGCGCTGGGAAACACGTTACTCATAACCATGGGGACGTACAACGCGGGCAAGTGCTTCGTGGGCCGCCTACGGCCCAATTTCTTCGCCGCGTGCGACTACTACGGGTACGGCGAGGCGGTTGGCGATGGCAGTAACATAAACACAACGCTTATGGACGCTTATCTCGCCGCGACTGCACCGGGCGCGGTTGGCGATTTGGGGAATTGCCGCGCTTCGGTCGACGACACGGACGAAGCGTCGCTTTCGTTTCCATCGGGGCACGCCGCAATCGCGTTCGCGGGGATGTCACGGGTAAGTCTGAGTTTACTGGGAGTTGGGTGGTTGATAGGGGGTCAGGAGGGGATACGTGAGGAAACTAGTGAGGACGCGACGACCAGAGATTCACTCGATTCACAACGAAAGTGTCTACGTATAACGCCTTCCGATATTGTTCCTTACCCTTCGTGGTATTTCCACTCTCTATCCGCCGCCCCAATCGCGTACGCGTGTTACGTCGCCGCATCGCGAATCGCGGACTACAAACACAGGCCCGTGGATGTTGCAGTGGGGGCGTTGGTGGGTATCGTAGCTGCGATTGGGTGCGACGCCGGGAGCAGTTTGAGTTGGTTCGAGGCGTACTGGCGGAAACAACAAAGCAAAAGGAGCACTACAAACGAAGAGTTTGAACTCGTGCAGGATAGCATCGGATAGAAATAACAATAGATAAATAGACTAATGATGATAAAGTAGACTACCTGCAAACCCCTCTACACGCTACAACTCCACGGCTTGCTCCATCCACCGCGCGATGAGCGGCACTAGTTTCCCGTTCACGGCGTCGGAGTCTTTTGTTACTTGATATTTATCAAAGTCCAACACTGGTACGCCTAACCCTCGCGCCAGGGGCAACAACGGAGACAGCACTTCCACCATCGCGTCGTTGGTTCTTGAGCTTAAGAACGAGATGTGACACGGCAACGTATTGTCGACACCTCCGTCGATACGCTCGTACGTCAAGAAGGATGTCAGAGTTTGGGCACTAACGGTAGTACCTTCACCAGTACTCGCGCTCGTTTCTTCTATCCTCTTCGCGAACTGATCGATATCGACCTTCGCCACAGGCTCCCCAAAGCCTCCAAAGAACCCCTGCACGCTGCTTTCAATGCCCTCGTACGGCCCGAACGCGCCTGATTCCTTCGGGTATAACGAAATGACCCCATCACCCGCTGACGCAACAATCAAAAGCGGATCGTCGAGCAACTTTCTTTTTTTCGTTTCATCCTCCGGCGGACGGAACCCCGCGATCGCAACGCGCGCGGCGAAAGGACCGGGCGCTGAGGTCGCAGTACTGGCACCGGCGCTCTGGCCAGCGATCACGACCTTTGTTTTTTGTCTGACACTGTCGGAGACACTGTCGTTGTAAAAGTTTGGAACGTAGACACTCAACATGGCGTTAATGATTTCGTTGCGCGTGGCTGACGGATTGGCGGGGGGCGGTTTCCCCGGGCGCGAGTACGCCGGCGTGGTACTAGGTGTGCTCAGCGACTCCGCGAACTCAGGCGCCAATACAAGAAAACCCTCGAACGCGAGCGTCTCAGCCAGGTCAACTAAATCGAACCGCGAACCCAAGTACCCGTGGCAAAGAACACACACGCCTTTGATGTTTTTGTTTTTGTCAGCAGTGGCACTTCCGCTTTCACTTGCGAACCTAACCCCGGCGCTCGCCCTCAACGGCGTTTCCCTGTCCAGCCACCGAGGCGTGGAATCGGGGGTGTTCAGAAGCACGCGTGCGATTTTCGCGACGGAAATAGCGTGCGGGTAGTAGGACTCATTGGAAGCATTATTCGTAGTGGAGGTCTCTTCAGTTATAGGAAATACTTCAGATGGGTACCAAGTCGCGACTGGAACTTGCTGCCCCGAACTTTGGATCGTAATCTTGACGTCATCGAACATGACGGAGCGGTTCCGTGTCCCCGCCGTGCCATCCGCGAACGCGTTCACGAAAGATGGTGCGGTTGCCTCGCCGGTACTGCTCGCGTTGGCGCCGAACGCCACAGAGGCCGTCTCTAGGCTCGCGGACACGCTCAGCGCCAGCGCAGCGCGACGTGGCATGGTGCGAATCAGCTGCTCTTTGCCGCGAGCCTCATCGGCCGCGAGCGTGGGATGTGCGCGCCGGGTGGTGCCGGAGAGCCGGGCACGGTGCCCCAGAGTGACCGGGACGAGACGAGCGTGCGTCGCAAGCATCGACATCTGCAACGCGCGTGCGGGTCTGGGAAGAGCGAGTGATGGCATTTGGATCGAGTCAGCAAATTGAAGACAACTAGCATTGGATGTATTGGATGTCAAATTTCTCTCCCACAACTCTAATGGCCCCTGGTGCGCACCATGTACGGCCTCTCTCTTCCCGCTTTTCATGGAAATTTCACATCCCAATTTACGCACGCTTCGTGCGGATCCTGGTGGACTTCCTGGTCCCCTTCGAGCCCTTGTCCTGTTCGAAGATGCCGGGTTCCATCTTGTTGATGACGAGCGCAGCGGCGAGCACGAGGGCCAACACGGACACCAACGCGTACGTGGGGTCCGTGAGCGCCAGCTCTGGGATCCCCGCAGAGCTGGCGTGGTTCGCGATGTTGAATAGCAAACCGAGCAGGCACAGCAACGTGACGACCCCGATTTTGAAGCGTTCCTCGGAACCCCATTGGCGGCTCATCAGCAGAAGCGCACCGAACGCCAACTCGAACGTCCCGCTGCGAGTCCAGGCGTACGTTGAACCCTTGGTCAAGGACGCGCCTCCGTACGCAGCCGCGACCGCGTCCGCGGGGGCGAACATGAACGCGACGCCCAACGCGGTGAAGAGGGTGCCGACGAACGTTAACGTGTGCTTGAGAAGACCCATGTTTGAGGGAGAGCAGAGCAAAGTGGGGATCCCCAGCAACGGTCGTGGCAAAAAAAACAAAAACCAAAAAGTGAAGACAATGGCGTTGCGAACAGAGCCCATAGGTTAAACGTATGGACGCCAGTCACAAAAACGATGCGCCCCTTCGACTCAAATCGTTCCACTCACAGTCCGAAAGTCGGCGGTTGCGAAAACCCACCGTCGCGGATTGCACACCGCGCGCGCTGTCCACGATGTCCCCCTCCAAGACTGAACTCAGGTCACGCGGTAAGGCCAAGACCGATGTACAGGAGTCTACCAAGGCTGATGAAAAAAAGGAAACCGAAGTCACGGGCCCGATGGACGCGCAGGGAAACTTGTTGGACACTGCGTACTACTTCAAGCAGTACGTCGGGTTGTTTCTGTCGATGATTGCGTTCGCGTGCGTGTGCTTCGCGGGTTACGCCCCAAAGTACGGGTACTCCGTGAACCTGTTCCTGTACTCAAGTAGGTGTTGTGTGACTTGGTTTTCCGGGCCCGTTGTTTCCTTTGCGTCAAGCCATCAATCTGCACGCGCTCCCGTAGTACCCTCTCAGTTCGCCACAAAATCCAGAAAGTTGCCGACTCCCAAAAGCTTTGTTTTCTGACCCTCCCCATTCCCCCCTCTCTCTCACAGGCGTCGTGTTCGGGTGTGTCGGTCTTGTTTTCCACGAGACGCGGCCCTTTAAAAACGCCGCGACGTTCGCGATGGACAAGGAAACGGTGGAGTTCGCTCGCGCGCAGGAAGCGGAGGCGAAGATTCAGGCGGACAGGGCGGCGAAGAAAAAGGCGTAGATAGTATTGTAATAAAGGTTTTCGTTTCGTTCGTCGCTTCGCCCGCATCGCACACCGAGGCGCGCAAGGAGTGCGGTACTCGACTATGTTCGGCGTCGGCGTGTTCTTGTTGGGTGGGAGCCGCCGCTCTGTGAATCGCGGGGCGTCCCAGGCGTGCGCTCGATGGAGGGCGGCGGGGGGGTGGGCGACCGATGCGCATGCATCGGCGGCAAAATCGGTCGTCGCCCTACACGCACCACGCGTGTTCGCCACGAACGCGCACGTGTCTGAGGTTGTTTCGAACGTCCTGTCTGAATCGCACATCGTTGGCTTGCGGTCAGACTTGAGCAAAACCACGGTCGGAGCAGTGGAGCACGAACGAACGGTTCGTGTTGAGCAACCGAACCCAGCAACCTTGCCTAAAGAACTTCTCACGGACACGCACGGCCGACACCATTCGTATTTACGAATTTCCCTCACCGAGAAGTGCAACCTGCGGTGTTTGTACTGCATGCCCGAGGAGGGCATCGACTTGACTACAAACGACGACTTAATGACCACGGAGGAGGTGGTGAGGGTGGCGAAGCTGTTTGTCGCTGCTGGTGTCGATAAGATCCGCTTGACGGGAGGCGAACCAACCGTGCGCAAAGATTTAACCGATATCGTTGCGAAACTAAAGCAACTTCCCGGGTTAAAAACAATCGCCATCACTACTAACGGGCTGACGTTACACAAACGGTTGGAGGAGCTACAAAAATGCGGGTTGACACACGTTAACATCTCACTAGACACGTTGGTTCCTGCTAAGTTTGAGTTCTTGACGCGACGCAAGGGGCACGACCGGGTTTTGAAATCTATTAAAAAAGCCGTCGATTTAGGGTACGACCCGGTCAAGGTGAACGTGGTTGTGATGCGGGGCGTGAACGAGGACGAATTGCTGGATTTCGTTGCGTTGACCAAAGATGACCCTGTCAACGTGCGGTTCATCGAGTACATGCCGTTTGACGGGAACAAGTGGGAGACGAGAAAGGTTGTGTCGTACGCGGAGGCGAAGGGGGTGATTGAAGAGAAACATCCTTCTTTGCATCGATCCACGTTGAACCCAAACATAAAGGAAGACGCCTCCGAAGTGGCGAAGAACTTCAAGATCGAGGGTCACACCGGCTCAGTTTCCTTCGTCACCTCGATGACGCTCAACTTCTGCGGCGGGTGTAACCGCCTGCGCGTAATGGCGGATGGGAACTTGAAAGTGTGTTTGTTTGGCGAAGCCGAGACGTCGCTGCGCGACGCCATGAGAAGCGGGTGCAGCGACGAGCAACTTATGCGCACGGTATCCGCCGCAGTGAAACGCAAAGCTGCGGCACACGCGGGGATGCACGACCTGAAGAACCTGAAAAACAGGAGCATGATTAAGATTGGAGGGTAGTATTATTATTATTATGAAACACCCTATCGGGAAAACGTTTGCCGGCCAAAAAACCTTCAAAACCAAAATATGTTCATTGAGCATTTTAGAGTCAGTTGACGAGTCATCCGAAAGGGCATGGCGATGGATTTGTCGTTCGCGTCGTTCACGGGCGTTTGGCGTTTCCGACTTGGCGTTACGCCCTTTGAATGCGTCGTTCACGTAGTTTCAACCAAAGGGTTAAAAGGTGAGCTGGGGGGTTTTGCGATGAACGACATGCCTCCATCGGTGCGTCGGTCAGGAAAACTCTCGGAACGTTTTTCGTCGGTTCCCGTGCTGCCGTTGGATCGCGCGTCTCCTCTCCCGTCTGCATCCCTTATCACACCAACTCGCGCTTGGCTCGGCTAGATATCATGGCTACTCTCTCTTCTGTTGCGGTTGCTTCCGCCACGCGCGCTCGCGTCTCCGTGCGCCGCACGTGTGCGTCTCACAAGTCATCCTTCGTGGGAGGGATCGCGCTGCCACGAATGGTGCGCAACATCTCATCCCAACGCCGCGGGTTGCAAGTAACCGCAAACGCTGCTCCCACTGGCGACGCCCTCCCCCCCCGCGCCGTGTTCAACACCGTGTGCGCCACCGCGGAGAAGAAAGCGGCGCAGGAACCTGGTACGACGCTGGCGTTGGGGTTCTCCGCCGGCGCGCTGATCGGGTTGGGCGCGTTGCTGATGAGCTGCATCGGCGCGGCGTCGCCCGCGCTCGCCGCGGCGAACCCCGGTTTGTGCAACTTCCTGAAAGGCGCGGTAGGGTTACCCGCGGGTTTGACGCTTGTCATTTTAACAGGCGCAGAGCTGTTCACCGGGAACGTGATGGTCATGCTTTCGGGTCTGTTAACCAAGAGGGTTAAGACGGAGGCGTTAGTGCGAAACTGGGTCCTTTCCTACGCCGGCAATTTCATCGGCTCCGTGGTGCTGGCATACCTCGCGTTCGGCGCGAACACCGCCGCGGCCCCAGCCGCGAAAGCTGCGGTCGTGGGCATTGCCACCATGAAAGCCTCCCTGCCCTTTGGAGTCGCGTTCGCAAAAGGCGTGCTGTGCAACTGGTTGGTTTGTCTTGCCGTCTGGGGCACCATGGCGTCAACCTCGGTGGCGGGTAAAATTCTCGCCATCTTCTGGCCAATCACCGCCTTCGTCGCCCTGGGGTTCGAACACTCCATCGCGAATATGTTTCTCATCCCGCACGGCATGCTGTGCGGCGCCACGGTGACGGTGAAGGACATGCTGCTCAAGAACATCATCCCCGTCACGCTGGGGAACGTCTTCGCCGCCGCCGTGTTCGTCGCGGGGCTGCACTTCTACGCCTACGGGAGAGAGTAAAGTTTAATATTGAATAATAAATGATTGATTGCAATCTAAAGAATATGATAGGTTTGTTTCCTTTCTTAATACCACCCTTAATACCTCACGATGTCCTCCTTGGCGTACCCCAGCTCCTTCAGCGCGGGCACACAGGTCTCGATTTCGAACAGAGGCGGTCCGCACAGAAGCGCGATTGTTTTTTTGTTCTCGGCGTACCCGGCGGCGAAGCAGTTTTGTTCGATCATTTTTTTCGACACCCGGCCGGTCAAGCCGTCCCAAGTCTCGTCCGCCTTGGAGATGGTGTAGCTGACTTGGAACCGCTTAGGGTGTTCCTGTTGAAGTCGGTCTAGGGTGTACTTCAACAAAATGTCTTTCTCGCTCTTGTTGGCGAACAGGAACTTGATTTCGGTTTCGTCGTTCGGGTCTGATAGAATCGCGACGATCATTTGTAACATGGGCGCAACGCCGGTGCCGCCCGCAAGCATGGTGATCCTTTGCACTTTCTTCTGGACGCCGTGCACGGTGATCGCGCCCCGGCCGTCGTACCGGATCTCACCCGCCGGGCCCTTGGCCTCGATGAATTCGCCCACGGTTAGCTCGTTGAGATAACGCGTCAACGCCCCACCCTCTGGGTACTCCTTGTGGTCGTTGGGGAAGTATACTTTGATGACGAACTCGACGAACCCCAGGGTGCCGTTCAACGATGAAGGGGTGTACGCGCGCATGACCTTCTTCGCCCCGGGCTCGCCGTTCTTCTCGCCGCGAAGGTACACATGGTACCCGACCGGTAGGCCGCACTGGTACTTCTCGGAGTCGAGCTTGAGGCGCAGTAAAATGGTGTCATGTGAAAGCGGTACCTTCGCGTCGACTTCCAGGGAGACCCACTTCTTGGGGTTTAACGTTACCGGGGCGTCGCTCGGTACCACGTTCTGCGCACCCACCCACATGCGGTCAAATGCCGCGGCTTCCGCTTTCTCGCCAACCAGCGTGTTGCCGTACTCGTTCGGATGGTCTAATGCGTACTGCAGCAAGTTCACTGGCCCAGTCGCACGCGGCTGCTTAGCTTTCAAAGGCACAGCCGCGCTCAGCGTGACTTGCGCTGTGCTTTCCGTGACCACTGCCGCTTTCGGGTCATCTTTCGGATCGAGGTACCCGATCACGAACTCCTCCAGCTGCTTCCACGCCTTGGCGCTATGCACGGCTTCGAAGTCCTCCGTTGAATCCACGCCCGCGTTCATGGTGATCGACGCGTTGCCGCCGGGGTGAAGCCCCTCAGCGAGGTACTTGTTCACGTCGTACACCTTACCTTTCACCACGAGCCAGCAGTCGTCCTCGGTGTCGTGCTTCTCTACCTCCGTCATGGAAATCAACGTCGCGCCCGGGGGAGGGGGCGTGTACGCAGCAGTCACCACAGGCTTCCCCTCCACGACCGCAACGCCGTCGTTGAGTCTTTGCGACGTGAGTTCCGCTTGGTTCTCAGGAATTGGCGTCTCTTCGCCCGCGCGCAGGGTGGTCATGGAGTCCACACGAAGGTTCCATCCGCCGGATGTGCTTCCCATCCACCCCCCAGGCTTCGACGCGGGCTCCGTGGGGTGTTCGCAGGTGATCCACTTCTCACCGGAGGCGCCAGCTAGATTGCTTTTCCCGTGTGTTTTTACACGAAACCAGCTCCCGTTGCCCATGCCCATCAGGTTCCACGTCAAATCCCTCGGCTGCGTGTTGTTGGACTCGTCCCAGGCGCGGCACATGATCTCGTCGCATGACGCGAGCTCGTCGCAGGGAAGCTCATAGCTCCAGTGCGCCCATGACCACTGCTTGCCGTACATACTAAGCGGGGGCTGCTTGTGCTGTGCGAGCCTCCAGTTGTGTCCACCATCAATACTCACCTCGACCCGGGTGATCGCCCGCCCGCCGCCACTATACGCGTAACCCTTCACGGTATACTTCTCGCCCGGAAACACGGGAATTTTTTCGTCGTGCGCCGGCGACGAGATTGCTGAGTTGATGTTCAGCTCGTTGAAGATGTACTCGGGTTTCTCCCACCACCCTTCCTGTTCTGCTAACTCGCTAGTGACGTGTGGAGGCATGATACGGTTATCCCGGAAGTGGTAAAAGTTGTCCGACGGTTCGCTCGTGACTTTAATGGACGTAAGCCACTTGATCATCCGCCCTCCGATATAACCAGGGATAATGACGCGCACGGGGAACCCGTGGTCCGGCCTTAACTTCTCGCCGTTCTGCGAGAACGCGATCATGATATCCTGCGCCGGATCAAGCGCTTTCGCAAGAGGCACTGAGGTTCCGTAACTCCCGTCCTTGCCTTTCGGGAGCTCGCCCTCGGGGCCCACGAAGCACACAAACTGGCGCTCTTTCGTAACCTCGGTGACGCCCGCGTTTCGGAGCAACGCGTGAAGCGGCACGCCGGTCCAAATCGAGTTGGACAAACCAGCCGCGCCCCAGTTGAACCCGATTGTTTGTCTGCGCATGTTCTGCTCCTTCCGTCTGTTTCCTGCGCACACCACCAGCACCGGGGTGGTGATACTTTTCATTTTTACGAGCTGATCCATGGTGTACGTCTTAGCCTTGTCCACCAGGCCGCCCACGGTGACCCTGTGCGTGTCCCAATCAAGTTTAGGGACCGCGCCATGGTTGCGCACGAGGTGCAGCGGCGCGGGCGTGATCAACCCGCAGTCCATCAAATTACTTAAATGAGGCTCCACGTTGAACGGGTGAATCCCAGTGAGACGAATCAACCCGGGATGCCGAGGCACCCACGCATCGGGAGTTTTCGCATCTCGCGGATCAACCTCATCCGCGATGTGCTGAATCAGCGCGCGGCGGTCGCCGTGCGCGGCGAACAGGGCTTTTAAAAACTCAATCTCATCCAACCCGAGGGTTATGTTTTGCGCGCGTTTCGCCTCACTCGATTGGTCCCCGCGAACCAACTCCACGAGCCTCTTGACCGCGGCCACGGCGAACACTCCCTGGCCAAACAGCGTGGGGATGGTTTTGGCACGTTCCGGGGACGCCGGGGACGTCGGCGCCAGGGAGATGTCCGCGACGCGGGGCATGCTGAGTCAAAGGGAAGGGGAAAGGGAAAGGTGCGGTGATCCCCCACTTCGATTGGCCTCGACGCGGGTGTGAATGGCGGGGAAGGAGACGGAGAACCCGTATCGGACGAGACGACGCCAAAAGACTTGGCGCTCTTGGAGCCAGAGAAACGCCGGCCCGAGGTTTCACCGACCAGGGAAAGGCGCGTTGAAAGGTCGTGGGGTTTTTAATGTCGTCAAAACCAAGTTAAACCGTCAATCGTGAGTCGTTGAAACCGGGTTTCGAGTCTCGGAGCGGTTTCTTGATCGGTTCCTGACCGACGGCCTTGTCCCTCGCCCTTTCGAGGCGATTTCGTTGACGACATCGCAAACAGTTGCGATGTCGGTTACGATAACCGACGAAGGGACGGGCACGAAAATTCGGAGCGGAACGACAATTGCGCTTTTTCGTGTCGGACGGGACGAAAATCTCGCGATCAAGCAGATGTCAGGCTCAAAAAAGTCGATCAAACGTACCGTCTCATCGCAATTTTCCAAGACGTCCGCTTAAGGAGGAGGTTTTGTGAGATTTCCCAAGTCGGTTTTTGTCGTTTTGCGTTTTGCCTCCGCGTCTTCTCGCGATGAGTGAGCTTCCCGCGGCCACCGCGTGAGTGGTCACTGCCCTTGCGCACTGACAAAAGAACCCGCGGCGACCCGTAGTGTTCGACATGCAGTCCCTTCCCCTGAAGTGCCTCCTCCCCCCGGGGAAGTCCGCGAACCTCACCGCGCAGGTGCGACCCCTCACCTTTTCCAAGTGACGACATCATCACGCCGAAAAGCGCGATCTCCCTGTGTACCCAGACTGACACGCTCTTCACCCCACCTGTTCCCCACGCAAAATCCGCAGGTCGCGGTCAAGGCCACGCCTGCCGCGTCCAACACCACCAGCTCAATCTCCCCCCTAACCACCGGTGCCGGCCTCGCAGTCGCCGGGGTCCTCGCCGGCGCGATGGTGCGTGCCACAGACGCACGAGTCGCTTTTCACGCACTTTACGATTGTTTCGCGAAATCTGTGCGTCTGTCTCATCTGTTTTTCTTGCCATCCGCTGACCTGTTCATCCTCCCGTTCCTCACCCCCCCTCCCCCTCGCAGGCGCGCAAGGTGAAGACCGGCGCGATTGTGGACCCCTCCGTTTCCGCTGTCGGCCGCGTTTTCCCCGGCCCTTCTGACGCGAAGGATCTCGCGGCGTTCAACAAGGAAACGCTGGACGCACTTGGATCCCGGTATAATTTACCCGACATCCAGAAGGACGACGCGCACGTGTTCAGGGATGCGGACGGGTACTACCAGGTCAAGGAAGAGTTCACCAAACCGACGAACCCGTTCGAGCGCTTGAAGCTGGCGAAGGACGCGTTAAAAAGCACCGTGCACCTGGGCGGCATTGAAGAGATGGCGGCGCAGATCGAGGAGGCGGGTGATTTCAAAACCTGGGACGAAGCGGCAGACCCGGATGACGTGGACCACCGGCCGAAGTACGCGGGTTTGTTCCACAGGCGCAAGGGCCATTACGGGCGGTACATGATGCGCTTAAAGCTGCCCAACGGCATCGTCACGTCCGAGCAGATGCGGTACCTCGGCGGTGTGGTCAAGGACCTCGGCGAAGACGGGTGCGCTGACATCACCACGCGGCAGAACATGCAACTGAGAGGCGTGGAGTTGAAGAATGCCTCTGAGATTGTCAAGGGGTGCATGGAGCTGAACATGTCTACGCTCCAATCAGGGCTGGACAACGTCAGGAACGCCACCGGCAACCCCCTCGCCGGGTTCGACCCGCACGAAGTCGTGGACACCAGGCCGTTCACGCGCGATATTCAGGACTACGTCACGGGGGGTGGCAGAGGGAACCCAGAGATTTCCAACCTGGGGCGGAAGTGGAACGTGTGCGTGGTAGGCGGCCCCGACTTTTTCGAGCACCCCGACATCAACGACCTGGCGTTCATCCCCGCTGACCGTGAGGGTAAACCTGGTTTCAACATCCTAGTTGGGGGGTTCATCTCGTCCGCTCGAGCGGCGGAAGCCGTACCACTCGACGCGTGGGTCCCTGAATCCGAAGTCGTCGCTTTGACCGCCGCGGTGATCACGACGTTTCGCGACTACGGCCACCGCGGAAACCGCCAGAAAACGCGCATGATGTGGCTGATTGATGAGATGGGTATTGACAACTTCAGAGCTGAAGTTGCGTGCCGCATGCCTACCAAAGAGCTGGCCCCCGAGGCGCCTGAAGACAAAATAGACACCTCCATCGCCCGCCGATCCTACCTCGGCGTGCACAAGCAAAAGCAGGCGGGTTTGAACTGGGTCGGGGTGTGCGTCCCCGGCGGGCGGTTGCAAGCGGAGGACATGTTAGAGATGGCCAACCTGGCGGACATGTACGGCAGTGGTGAGCTCCGTCTCACCGTCGAGCAGAATTTCATCTTCCCCAACATCCCTGATGCGAAGCTGGACGCGCTGCTAGCGGAGCCGTTGTTGCAGCACCTGACCGTCATGCCGGGCGCTGTCCTGGCGGGGATGGTGGCGTGCCCCGGGAAGCAGTTCTGCGGGTTCGCGCAGATCGAAACCAAGAAGCAGGCGTTCGCCACCGCGGAGCATTTGGAGTCCGTCCTGGAATTCCCCAAGGGTGACCTGCGGATGATTTGGACAGGGTGTCCGAATTCGTGCGCGCCAGTGCAGATAGCAGACATCGGCATCATGGGCGCGCAGGTCAAGAACCCCAACGGCCAGAAGGGAATGGTGGACGGCGTGAACATTTTCGTCGGCGGCACCGTGGGGCCTGGGGGGCACCTCAAGGAGAACCCCGAGTACCCCAAAGTACCGGTATCTGAGATGATGCCTCTGCTTGAGAAGATCTGTGTTGAGGAGTTCGGTGCGGTTCGCAAAGCCACTCCCTCGGTGAACCTGCAGAACGCGTCGCGGTGGAAAATCAACAAATCAGCGCAGTACACCAAGGGCGTCCCGAAAGCCATGGGCCTCGCCACGCACATCTGCACCGGGTGCGGGTACATCTACCAGGAGGACAAGCCGTTCGACACGCTTGCGGGTGATTACGTGTGCCCGTCGTGCAGCGCGCCGAAAGCCAAGTTCGAGCCCATGAAGGACGGCAAGGCGGCGGCGCCGAAAAGCGCGAGGCCGACGAAGGAGTACCCCGCCGGAATGTTAGTGACTTTACCCGGCGCCGACGAAACCGTCGAGTTGAAGCTCGAGTCCAAAGCCGACGTGTCACCTGACACGCGCATCTTCCGCTTTTCTTTACCCACAGACAAGCACATTTTAGGCCTACCCGTCGGGCAGCACGTGCGCATGCAGTTCGTTGACAGCAGTGGCAAGGAAGTCTCCAGACCGTATACGCCCATCTCGAGCGATGACAATTTAGGCTTCGTGGAGTTCATGGTCAAGGTGTATGACGCCGGCGTTTGCTCCAAGCATTTAGACGGTTTAAAAATCGGCGACAGCATGACCTTCTCCGGCCCCACTGGCAACCTAACCTACACCGACCGTGGCGAGTTCACAGTGTATGATCCTGTTTCCGGCGAGTCCACGGTAAGGAAGGGCATCAAGCACCTCGGGATGGTGTGCGGCGGCACCGGGATCACGCCCATGCTTCAAGTCGTGAAGCAAATCTTCGGAGACGTGGGGGACACGACGCGCGTGTCCCTGGTGTTTGCGAACAAAACGGAAGGTGACATCTTGCTCAAAACCGAACTTGACACGTTAGCGAAGGAGCACAAGAACCTGTCAGTGCAATACACCGTTGACTCGGCGTCCGCAGGCTGGAAAGGGAGCACCGGGTTCGTCGACGCGAAGATGCTCAAAGAACACCTCCCCGCCTTCTCCGCCGAGACGCAAATCCTGATGTGTGGGCCGCCGGCGATGGTCGAGAAAGCGATTACGCCGGCGCTGGAGGCACTGGGCTTCAACGAAAAGACCTACATGAAGTTCTGAGAGAGAATATAGGGCAAGGGTAAGAGATGCGAAGAGTGAGAGAGTAGAGTGGAGCAATCAGAGTGAAGAGTGAGAGTACTCGAGTACTTTTATATGATCGATTTATTGTGAAACGACGATTGCGCGCATCTTTTGAAGATTTGAACTTATCTACTTCCGGCCATCATCGCCTTTCGCCTCGGGGTGAAACAAAAGAGAAGCGTACGATGGATGTGTTCTCCAAAATATATAAACAGTTCTTTTATGTTCATTGCATTCTATGATTATTCTCTAGCAAGTTGTCTCAACTCAAAAAATGGTCGCTTCGCGCATATAAATAAACAAATGCTTACGCTTGCTTGGCTCTGTCGTAGGTGTACGAGACGATGAGGACGACGATGGAGAACACGGTGAAGAAGGCTTGGACGCCGACGAGGTTGGTGGGCATGTTGTCGTATATTTTAGTTACGACGCCACACGAGTCTGTGTTGTCCTTAGAGTCCGCGTACTGCGAGTACCCGCCGTTGGTGGCGTCCTTGGACAGGACCTGGATGGTGTACTCGGAGGGCGCGGTGTTGACGGGAAGCTCAATGGAGATGGAGCCGGTGCCGTCGTTCGCGGTGGTCACCGCGTTTTCCTTGAAGAACTTGGCCATGTCAGCGGTTTGCCAGCACTGCTTGTTCTTCTTAATAGTGTCAACGAATTTTCTCCAAGGGCGGTCAACGATCTTGGCCTTAGTGAAGCAAAGCTTGATGTCGACGGTTTCGCCGGCGGGGAAGCCACTGTAGGAAACCGCGACTTGCGATGCGCCGGAGGTGTACTCAGCCTGTGTGAAGTGGGAAGGGATAGAGGTGGTCAGTGTGTGTCGTGCAGTGGGACGATGAACAGGTCATCTGAACCTCCGGATGGACGGGAACATCTTGCGCGATGTCGTGGTGGACAAGAGCGACGGTCACACAGAGCGCGACACGGCGCGACTCTCCGGGGCGACCGACAGAGATTACTCGATTAGATTTGTAAGATTGGGACCTACCGGGCAAGTGCCTGAAACTTGGTTCACTGCGACGGCACCGGTGTTGCTGGTGGCGGAGTACGTGGTGCCGGCCTCGGCACCGCCGAGCGCGAGCGCGAACATAGCAAGAGCGGTGAAGGTACGCATGGTGTGTGGCTTCGGTGCGGCAGGTGCGGGCGAAAGTGAGTTTCTACAAGTGTCGCACGTGTTTTTTTGCGTTTTCGCGCTCGGAAAACCAAACAGCCTGTGTAATTGCCCATACGGATTTTACAAGCAAAAAGCGCGACGCTTGCGAAAGGACGGGAATTCTGTCGCGACGCACAGTCGGTTAGAAAAGTCGTTTGGATCTTGACGACAGGGAGCATGATCGGGAGAAAAAACCGAAATTAACTATTCGATAACTCGCCATTTCTCACCGACTCGCCAGCTCGTTAATTTTCGGTTCATTCGAACTTGCTCGAATTTGACGACACGCACGCCCTTTCAGCTTTTGGCCCTTTCGTGAAATTTTTTGAGGAAAAGCGGTTGTCGGAGCGCCCCAGCAACCACTTCTTCTGGCACGTGCCCGTCTCTGACACGACGTTCCCGAAGTATCCCGCAATGGCTGCCGTTGCGCAACCCACGTTCACCATCCCGGTGGATAGGTACGCCTCCCTACTCTTCTTCCTTGTTCGTTGATCCACTCCACGCCTCGTTACCCAACGCAACCTCATCCGTTATCGCGCAACTCGAAGCTGTCGGTCACGACCGCCAAGAGGTCACGCGACAACGCGGCGCGGTGAGGGGACACGAGGCGTCGAGGCGAACGCCGACAAAATCTCGAGCGTGCTGAGGATGTCACTTACCCATCCCTGATCAAAACTGACCCTCCCTCACCCCTCGCCCCCTACCCACACAGCGAGAACAAGGCGATGTCCCTGAACATCTTCTCGTTCTCCTTCCCCCACCACGCTTCCTTCCACATGTCGTGGATCGGATTCTTCGTGTCCTTCGTCTCCACGTTCGCCGCTGCGCCCATGGTTGCGATCATCCGCGAAGACCTCGAGCTCACAAAGCCCAACCTCGGCGACGCCGGCCTCGCCGCCGTTACCGGTACCATCATCGCCCGCGTAATCATGGGCTCCGTGTGCGACATCGTGGGGCCGCGGTACGGTTTGTCAATCGTCCTCCTGCTCTCAGCGCCCTTCTGCTTCTGCATGTCCTACGTCACCGACGCGGCTGGTTTCCTGATCTGTCGCCTCGGCATCGGTCTCGGTCTCTCCACGTTCGTCGCGTGCCAGTTCTGGATGTCCTGCATGTTCAACGGCAAGTGCGTCGGCATCGCCAACGCCACTGCCGCTGGTTGGGGTAACCTCGGCGGCGGCGTTACCCAGTTTCTGATGCCCGTCATCTACAGCGGCATGGTCGCCGGTACCGAAGGCCGCATTTACAGCGCGTGGAGGTGGGCATACATCGTCCCCGGCTTGATGCACACCATCGCTGGTGTCGCGGTCATGTTCCTAGGACAAGATCTCCCCGACGGCAACTACAAGCTCCTGCACACGTCCGGCCAATTGGAAAAGAAAAGCGCGTGGCAAACCCAGTTGCTCGGGTGCATGAACTACCGCATGTGGTGCATGGTCCTCACGTACGGCTTCTGCTTCGGCGTTGAGCTCACGATGAACAACATCGTTGCAGGGTACCTGTACGACCAGTTCGAGCTCGACTTGATCACCGCCGGTGTCCTCGCCTCGTGCTACGGATTAATGAACCTCTTCGCACGCTCCCTCGGCGGTCTCGCCTCCGACTACGCCTCAGTCAAGTTCGGCATGCGCGGCCGTCTCTGGACGCTGTGGATCTGCCAGACCGTTGAGGGCGTTTTGTGCATCATGATGGCCCTCGCCAAGGATTCCCTCGCTACTACGATTCTGTTCATGGTGCTGTTCTCCATCTGCGTCCAGGCTTCGGAAGGTGCGTCCTACGGCGTCGTGCCCTTCCTCACCCGCCGCGCGCTCGGCGTGGCGTCTGGTTACATTGGCGCCGGCGGCAACGCCGGGGCCACGATCAACATGGCCCTGTTCTTCACCGACCCCGCGATCGAAACCTACGACGGCATCATGTACATGGGCTTTGCCATCATCTGCGTCACCCTGCTCGTGATCCCCATCCACTTCCCCATGTGGGGCTCCATGTTCCTTCCGGGCGACCCCTCCGTCACCGAAGAGGACTACTACATCAAAAAGGAGTTCTCCGAGGAGGAAATCAAAGAAGGCCTCGCTGTACCCGTGCAGAAGTTCTGCAACAACTGCAGAAACGAACGCGCACCCCAGCACAGGCCTGTGGAGGACTCCTCGGAAAAGGCGTAAGCCAAGGGAGACCCACACTGATTCTTTAATTATTTAGCTGCGTTGAAATGAGAAACCATGTAACGCGTACTTTGATGTTTCGAGTATTTTCACTTGCTCCTTTCTCTCTTCAAGTTTCGTGTTTTTCATCCATTTCACCTCGTCCGCATCCATTCCACGACGCCCCCCCAGCCCCAACATGTCTGCTCTCCAGGAAGAATTCGACCTCGCGGTTGAGGTTGCGAACAAGCTCCCCGGTGCGTCCAACGAGGACATGCTTGAACTGTACGGCTGGTTCAAGCAAGCCAACGTCGGGGACGTCAACACCGGTACGATCCGTAGATCTTCCTCCTTGGTTTTCCGTCGCGCCTGATCGATCGTAGCTGACCCTTACCGTCTCACTCCCCACTCACAGCCCGCCCTGGTATGTTCGACATGAAGGGAAAAGCAAAGTGGGACGCGTGGGAGAAGTGCAAGGGTAACTCCAAGGAGGAGGCGATGCAAAAGTACTGCGAGGTTGTCAAAAGGCTGAGCGCGTAAATGGAGGAGTATTGGCTGACGTGTGTTTTTCTGCCGATGACCAAACGCACAAGCCTTATCATGACGTTGTTTATACCAGTCCATGTATACCTTAAATCAAACCTGCGCTTCCTTCCTCACATCTTTCCAGTCATGTAGCCCTTGAACCCGTCGCTTACGCCTTTTCCGCGTGTATGCCTCGCAACCCTATCACTCGCGATGGACGAAAAAAGTTATAGTGAGTGAGACAAGCCGATAAGTCACATCAAGAGCGCGGGTAAAGTTGCATTTCCAACACGAGATACGCTCTCTTCTGGCGGCGCGGCGCACGCACGACGCCGCCTGAGATTTGGACTGTTCCCGTCTTTGCGTCTGTGAGGCATTCGTGGTGTAAGCAACTCACACTCGCTGGCCAGACCCTGACCGGTGTTGCCCTGAGGGCGAGGCCTCACGGAGTCCTCAATCCACGTCCACTTTGCTGACGTTGAATTAGTGGACGTGAAAAATGGCGGACGCGCGTGACATCACCGACCACCCCGTCGGTGCTTCAGACGGCGCGACCGCGATCGGTGATGAGGTACGTGTGACGTCCACCGTGTTTTGCACTCCCAAACGTAATGGACGCACGCGGTCGCCCGGGAAAACAAGGCCCTGACAATCGAATTTCGCGCGAAACCTGCGCTTCGGTTACCCTATCGCCAATACTGACAACACCTTTTTCTTCTCTCCAAAAGACTCCATTCTTTCCCTCCTTGCGCAGCGGCGAGCACGGCGAAATCGGCCCTCGAAGTTCGATGGAGGACGCTACTTACGTTGAGCTGCCTTCAGTGAGCGGCTCCACGGCGTTTTACGGGATGTTCGACGGACACGGAGGATGGGCGGCGGCTGATTTTGTGAGCAAAAGGCTGGTTCCCAACATTATACGCAAATTAGGCGATGCATTAAAGTTGGACGACGTCGATTCCATCCGGTCCAAAATAAAGTCTGCGTATTTCCAGACGGATTTGGAGTTCCGAACGGAGACGAGCGAGGATGACAGCGCGTCAGGCACCACCGCGCTTGTGGTGATGATTGAAGGGTCGACTTTGTTGGTCGCCAACGCGGGGGATTGCCGCGCGGTGCTTTCGAAAACGCCGGGAAAGGCGAAAGATTTATCGGTGGACCAAAAGCCGAGTAGCGCATCAGAAACGCAGAGAATTCAACAGGCCGGAGGATTCGTGGAGGACGGTTACATTAACGGCCATTTAGGGGTTTCCAGGGCGTTCGGGAACTTCCACGTCGACGGGCTGAAGAATGTAGATCCAGAAAAACCGAGCCCGCTGACGGTGGAACCTGAAATTGATTTTATAAAATTAACGTCCGAGGATGAGTTTTTGATAATCGCGTGCGACGGGCTTTGGGACGTTTTTTCTTCTGCTAATGCGGTGGATTTCTGCAGGCGAAATTTGAGACAGTATAACGATCCGGAACGAGCCGCGAAATCCCTGTGCGACGAGGCCAACCGACGGGACACCGCGGATAATATCAGTGTCATCGTGGTGTGTTTTTCTCCAGACGCGCCGAGGGATATCACATCCGGTACCGAAAGATTGGCGCCGAAAACCACGATGGGCAGGGCGATTTCCTCGGAAGGCTTGAGTTCCCTTCAAAAGGCGCTGATATATGACGAACGGGAAACCGCGGAGAACCTAATAAAGTCGCCAAGTTTAGCTCGGAACATTCCAGGGGGGCAGAGACGGTTACAGCGAGTAGCGAGTATTAACCCTTCGTCACCGGGTCGACGCAACGGCGGCGCTCTGGAGGGTGGGTTTTCCAACTTCCAAAACGCACTGGAAGAAGCGCGCGCGGAGATGACAAAGGGTCCGGGATTATTAAGACAGGAACATATGACAACGCTCACGGAGGAATCGAGTTCGCTGGGGAATACGATGGGAGAGGATATGTTGAAGTAGGGTTAGCAATCGTACAATGTATCGCGCAGCTGTACAACTTGTAGGTGATATTAAAAAAGTTATAGGTATGGGTATGTATACAGTCTATCGAACTGTCATTGATAAGTCTCTCTGACACTAGTTAGATGAGTCTCTCTCTCTCAAAAAATATTTAGATGCCCTTCGCGATGACGTCGTAGTCGATGGGCTTGGTTCGGTCGATGTCGTTGTTCGAGGGCGGCATCGGGTACTTCAGCCCTGTTGCGCAGTTGAACAGTAACACTTTGTCCGTTTTCGCGATGTTGCCATCGGCCAGGCCTTTCTTGAACGCCGCGTAGGTTGCGGCGCCTTCGGGGCACAGAAGGAAGCCTTCCTTGGTTGCGAACTCAGCGACGCCTTCATCAATGGCGTCGTCGTCGACGGCAACGGCCCACCCGTTACTCTCGCGAACCGCACGCAGAATGAGGAAATCCCCGACTGCAGCCGGTACGCGGATGCCCATCGCGCTCCTGGTGTACGCGTCGTCCACCCTAGTCGCGAACTCCTCGCCCGTGTCGTAAGCGTTGACCATAGGACAACACCCGGTGGCTTGCACCGCGACCATCTTCGGGAGTTTCGTGTCGGGTGAAATCAATCCTAATTCCTTCAACTCTTGAAACGCTTTCCACATCCCGATCAAACCAGTACCGCCCCCAGTAGGGTACATAATCACATCAGGCAGGTCGTCCCACCCGAACTGCTCCACCAACTCCAGACCCATTGTCTTCTTGCCCTCGATCCTGTACGGCTCCTTCAACGTGCTAGTGTCGAACCACTCTAGCTGTTCTTTGCCTCCGCCCACGATTTTTCCGCAGTCGTCGATGTACCCGTTTACGCGCCAGACGTTGGCACCTTGAAGCGCCATCTCGCGGATGTTCGTATCTGGGGTGTCTTCTGGAGCAAAGATGAACGTTTCGATGTCGCACCTACTGCAGTACGCGCTCAATGCAGCGCCTGCGTTGCCGTTCGTGGGCATCGCCATTCGCTTGACGCCGAGCTGTTTGGCCATCGACACCGCCATCACCAAGCCGCGCGCTTTGAACGACCCGGTGGGTAACCTTCCCTCGTCCTTGACTAATAAAGCTCCACCATCTTCAAGGCCGTTCAAATCTCCTAGTTTAGGGAATTCCACAATTGGAGTAGCCCACTCGCCCAAACTCACGCAGTCCTCCGCACTCCGCACGGGAAGCAGCTCTCTCCACTTCCACAGCGTGGGGGGTCGGGACGCGAGAATCTCGCGCGTCAGCTTTCCTTTCAATGACTCCAAGTCGTACTTCACCAACAGAGGCTTCCCAGACTCGGCCAAGCCATGGAGTTTATCGGCTTCGTAAACCTCGCCGGTTAACGAACACTCCAGGTGCGTCACGAACGTACCCGCGATCTCGTCGTCGGTGGGGACGCCCTGCATTTTGGTGACCAAAGGTGTGTGTCGCGTGGGTCAGCATCAGAGGCCGCGGTACCGCGACGCTTCGGGTTGGGTGCCGTCGGTCTCAACCAAGAGTGGGTGGGAACGTACCTGGAGCTTCCACGCGGGGGTGAATTTGGCAGAAGCCTTGGAAGGCTCGGCGATGGCGCGACGAGGCGCGAGCCGGCGCGCGGGTTTGCCCGAGCGAATGGGTTTCGCCTCGGCTCGTACGATCGAACCGGGAAGGCGCGCGGTGGTGAAGGAAGCCATCGTGTTTTTGTCGGTGGAGGAGTTTGTGGTCGACGCTGCGTGTGGTGTGGGATGAGCGGAAGGTCAATCAAGGCTTCAGGGCGAAGACAGAGTGGGTGATGGAGATCGGGGAAGGAATGCGGGGAGTATATGCGGCGATGTACGCACCTCGAGGCGCGCGATGGTTTGAACCTCGCGATCGCTTTTGGCAACTCCTAGATTAAAAAAACCGCGCGAGAGGGCACGTAGAATTTTTTGATTGGTGGAGAGCCCGCCAAGAGACGCGGGAGAAGTGACAGGCAGGAAGCAGTGGCAATGAAAAGCGGCCTGCACGAATTTCTCGCCGAAAGAAGGCAAAAAAGGACGCTGCCAATCAATAACACATTCTATTCCCCCATCTCCTTCCCCAGCCGTTCGTCCGCTTCCATTTGTTTCGCGCCTTTGTCCGCTTGTTCTAGAACCACGTCGCACGCTTCGAAGTATATGTCGGCGAGTCTGTCTACGACTCGCGCGTCGGCGTCCTCTTTTCGCAGCGCGACGCGCATGTTGATTATACAATCGATCAGCCTCCCCGGTCGGACGTCCCTGACGTCGAAAACGTCCATCCCCTTATCCCTGTCCTCGTCACTCATCTCGTTCCTCTGCTGAAACCCTCTGGTGGTTTTTTTCAATTTGATCTTGCCCCCGTCCGCGTCTCGAGCTTCGTCCAGCTCGCGGCACTCGTCTAAAGTTATTGAAACGTTCGCGCGTCGTTTGTCGGATTCATTGACAACGCACAACTCTTTGATCATCGCTGCTTCTGCTTTTGGGATCTCGGATGGGCTGAATGCGCGGCTCACTACGGTCGTAGCATACACCCCGTCATCCCCGCACTCCGGGTGCATCTGCCGGCACGTTTCCCGTACCAACAAAAGTTGCCACAAGAGCTGCCAGTTCGGCACCCTGTCCTTGTTTTCCATCTCATCTACTAATCGAGAAGCGACGGTTTCCACGGATTGGATCGTCGCGCTTGGGACGTCTCCTACACCGTCCACTGACCCCCCGCCGCTATGAGCAGTTCGCAACACCTCCACCCGTGCTTCTCTGGATTTTAGCCGTGAAACAAGCTGCACAACCTGGATGTCGGGCTGCATCTCGCCGGTCACCGCGGATAAAACTTCTTCCCGGATCGCGGCGAGCATCGACAAGAGTTGAAAATCCCCAGAGCTCTCCGCAACCTGGACGTACGCGGAGAGCGCAGCCATGAACGAGCCGTCTAAATCGGGGAGGTTTTTGCGCACGACGGCACGTAGAATGGCTTCTTTGTCGATTTCTGGGGATTCTGGTTCTGGCGAGGACGACGACGCTTTCGATTCTTCATCATCCCCATCCCCCGGAATCACCTCCTCCACCGCTTCCTCTACGAACACCTGCTCCACGGTTTCCTTTATGATCAAATCGAGCGTCGCGGCGGCGCGTTCCACGGATTCCACTAAAGGGTCGTCCTCCTCAGTGGCGGCGGCGAGGACGCAGGGGCGACGACTGGGGATGCGGTGGAGGGTCGAGGCGCCCGAAGCATTGCCAAACCGGGCGGCGGCGGGGCGTGTGGGGCGTGTCGCACTCACCGCCCGGGACGCCGCGAGAGGGAAAGACACAGACGCGAGGGACATTGTGAGCCCGACGCGTGTGAGTACGAGACTTCAACGAAGAATTCTGCAACCACCGGGCGTGTCGCAGCACTGAAGACCTCTGTACCTTCCAGAGTCGGCATTCTTCAATCGGCGCTTTTCGAAGCAGTGAACGCAAGAAAGCAGCCTTCGTTTTCGCCAACTTGTCGAGTTAATGAACCGAGAAAAAGGTGATTCGTTCATATGCGGATCAGTCTGGTTTTCGCGCGAAAGGACGTCGATGCTGAGCTGGCCTCAAATTGTCGCGAGTATGTCGGTTTCTTGAGTTATTAGACCCTTGGTTTTCGATTTTACTCGACTTGCGATTAAAAGCTCACGCCTCGCGCGTCAAAATTCATAGTCGACTTGCGCGTCTGTCTTAGCCCCCACCCGCGCGTGTAGACGCCGGGGTAGCAAACCCTCCGTGCTTAGGCGGAAGGGTAGTACTCGTCGCGCGTTTCGAGAGGTCGAGGCGCGACACCCGCTGGGTCGTGTTCGCAGAAGGCAACGCGCGTGAGAAGCGGACTCATTCTTTACGGTACGCGAAAAACTCGTTTCTCCGTGTCCATCCTCTCCACGTCTCTGCGTCTGGCAGCCCCGAATCGCAACCGCGAGCTCCAAAAACACACACAGAGTTTCACATCACCTCACGGTGGCGTGAAACCCGCGCGTGTCACAAAATGCGCGCTCGCAAACCCCCCCAACCCCTCCAAACGGCCGGAGATCTAAGTTCCTTTTTACTGCTTTCGGGAGCAACGGGATCGAAACCTGACGAAGCCGCGGGTTGCCGGAGGGAGCGCGCCACGCCCCCCTCGACCCCCCCTTTCCTCATCGCTAACCAAATTCCACTTACATTGATACCCACGAAACAGGAAATCCAGCGGATCTAAGTAATCGAGCCTTACGCCGGTCGCGAAGCCACTCGACTGCCGCGTCATCCCACGTTCGACACCATTCGCAAAGAAAGCTGGCACCCAGTTTTGCCCCCACAAAAACGAAAAGCACACAATTTTTAGTCGAATTTTTAGTCGCGCTGAAATGTTCACCGTAGCGGACCCTCGGGAGATCCCCAGCGCGCCTGTTGATCTTCCTCACATCAAGGCGAGTTCCCAGAGGTCATCTAACCCTTCCCGGTTGTCACGAACTGCGCCTGAAGCAAGGCACCACAGCTCGCTCCTCGCGGCGCTTCGCGAGGAGGACACTGACGACGACGACGAATCATCTGATTCCGACAACGCGTTTGCGGGTTTCAGGTCCACTGTGGATGGAGAGTACTCGTCCCCCAACCCTCGTACGCCTCGAGGCTCACACAGGGCAATCATCCAGAAGGACTCCACGGATTCCCCGACGTCGCCTCTAGTGACACACCAAGCGCACAGCAAGACGTACGGGTTTACGCCGCCCAAGGCGAGTGCCGCTCCGACGCCGCGGCAATTGAGAGTAGACTCTGGGTCTCCGCCTCCGTCTGACATCAGGGTGTTCCTCAGCAGCGGCGCCTCCGCTCCAATCGAAGTACTACGCAACCAGGTTGTCACCTCGTTGACGCTGCGAATGGACGTGGACAAGAGTGATTCGTTCCTCGCCAGCCCTGTTCCTACGTTTGGCTTCGACACAAGTAACACATCCTTTGTTTCTTCGCAACCCACGACGAAGACGCTGTTGTTACCCGACTGCGTGTCCGGCGATTTGCCCTCGATTGACGAGATTGAAAGTGATAAGGTTGCCGACAACTCATCCAACCTACCCGACCCAGACTCGTACCGCGAGCTGATGATGAAGCTTGGGGATTTGAAGTACATCTGCATCCGGGCCGCTACTGAAGTCTCCGACGACGGCGACGTCACGGAACGCGAGTACTGGCTGCCGCTTGACGAGACGCAAACCGTGGGTGATATTAAAACCCTCGCCGCTGGCGCTGACTTGCTTGAACACGACGGCCCCAAGCTACTGAACCTTGAAGCCGGAGAGTCAACTCTGGACATCGCCGCGACGACGCAATCGGGCCGTCTCCTGGACGACCACTCGACGGTTTTCGAAGAGGGCTTGACGCACAACACGGTGGTGCGGCTGTGCGTGCGGAAAGACGCGAACGTCACAGTGAAGATGCGCGGGACGAAGGACTTGGAAGTGACGTTGACGCAAAATGAGACGGCGGCGAGTCTGAGAGCCAAGCTGGAGCAGCTCAGACCGGGGTATTCAAGAGACCTAGGAGGTCTCGGTCTGAGGGATCAAAAGTCACAGTTATTCTTTGGCGGGCAAGAGTTGCGGGACGGGCCGCTGAACGCGTACGGCGTCGCCGACGGCGCGACCCTGGAGCTGCGGCCGCACGGCAACGGCCTCGGGGTACACGGCGGCATCGGTATTCCCACTAAGTTGAGGGAACGACATTCCTGGAACGCGCACGGGGCGCACTGGAAACCAGCCGCCGTGGCGTCAAACGGGAGCTGGGTTTCCCACTCGTCGCACTTGAGCGGCGGGATCGACGACAGCGGAAGCGCTTGGAGCGGGTTTGGAGGGTCAGCGAGTTCCTCGTCCTCGGAGCGGTACGGGTCTCCCGAAGTCGCCCGGAGCTTCGACCTCGCGCGACGAGGCCTCGCGATGGGCAACCGCCCCACCCTAGCTTCCGGCGGCACTGGCGGTGCGTATTTCTTGAGAGGTTCCGACGGCGAAACGTGCGCGGTTTTCAAACCCGCGGATGAAGAGCCAAACGCGCGGAACAACCCGCGTGGGCGAAACGTTTCAAACGCATCAGGGGAGGGTCTGCGGAAAGGCACGCGGGTTGGCGAGGGTGCGAGTCGTGAGGTTGCTGCTTATCTTCTGGATCACGACGGGTTTGCGTCAGTGCCCGCTACGTCGCTCGCGAACCTTTGCGACCAGAAGGAAGAGAGCGGTAAGCTCGGGTCGTTGCAAGCGTTTGTCAGGGCGGACGCCGAAGCGGAGGAACTCGGCCCAGGGCTGTTCCCGATCAGGGAGGTGCACAAAATCACGCAGCTCGATATCCGGCTGGCGAACACTGATCGCAATGCTGGGAATATCCTGGTGCAGAAGTGTGGAGGAGGCTCCGATAAGAACGAGATGTTTCTCGTCCCCATCGACCACGGGTACGCGCTCCCTCACACCTTAGAGGACGTTTGCTTCGAGTGGGAGTTTTGGCCGCAAGCGAAGATTCCGTACGACGATGAAACAAAAGCTTATATTGCTTCTCTTGACGTGGAGCAGGACGTGGAGCACTTGCGGAGTGAGGCCATTGACTTGGCGCCTGCGTCTGAGCGCGTCCTACGCGTCTGCACTGTTCTGTTGCAGAAAGCCGCCTCACGAGGGTGCTGCCCTGCCGACATCGCGGGGATGATGTCGCGGCCGATGCCCAACCGCCTTTCCGATTTGGAAAAACTCGCGTCGCGAGCGGCCGGGATCGCGCTCGGGGGGAGCGGAGGTGTGACGCCCACACCACTAGTGGACTCGTGGAGCGCGCTGGACGGAAACCAAGACGCGGAGTCCAAGTTTCTCCTGGAGTACGCAGACTTGCTGGACTCGTACCTGGAAGGGTTCGAGCCGGAGCTCACGCTGTGAGTTTTGGGAAAATGGAAAAAACAAAAGCTGAAAGAAAAAGGACTCGACGAAAACAAATAAGAGAGACAAACGCATTCCGTTGAACCGTTCACATGTCGCACTCCTGTTCGATATTGTACACGAACTGTACCAACACATTGGTTGTAATTGGTTGTAATCCACGAATGTACCAAAAAGAAATCTGACTAGCGTATATCAATACCTCGAACTCTCATTCCTCTGCTCGTTTTTTCTTTGCTATTTCCTCCACCCCCTTGACGAGCCGATCGATTTCCCACCCCTCGTTGAAGTACGCTACGCTTGCTCGAACCACGTCGGAAGGCAAGTCATCCTTCCCCTTCCCTCTCTTCCGCCCTTCCCACTCCATTCTGGTGTTGTTACATATCCGTGATGTCCACACGTTAACTCCGTGTTTAGAGTGTAGCTCTGTTCGAACTTTTTCAACTGAAACGTTTAAAACGTCAAAGGTTACGATTCCGCACTTGTTTTCCCCGACGTCGCGCACGGTGACGCCTTGTATTTTTTGTAACTCTTTGCGCAATTCCTCAGCTAATAAACGCATTCTCTGCCACGTCCGCTCTACTCCCAATGCAAGCGCATATTCAACCGCGACCCCCAGCCCAGCTTTGGCACAGAATGCTACTTCGTACTGCTCGAAGCGTTTGGCGCCTTTTGCGGGAACGTATGAGGTAGCAGAATCCCACCGCGCGCCATGAAGATCCAGCATCATGGGTTCGCACTTCGTTTTATTTATAAACTTTTTCCGCGCGTACAGGAACCCGATCCCCCGTGGGCCTCGTAGGTACTTCCTCCCAGTCCCGACCAAAAAGTCACAACGCAACTGCTCCACGTCCACAGGCATTTGCCCCACTGATTGACACGCGTCCAACAGAAACGGGACGTCGTGTTTTTTGGTTAACTTGCCAATCGCGGCTGCGTCGTTTATCAACCCGCCTGACGTGGGGATGTGGGTTATTGAGACGAGCTTCACAGGAGCTCTATCTGCTGTCAACATTTCTTCAAGTGCTCCGACGTCTAATTGCCCATACTCATCGCTGGGCACAACTTCGATGACTATTTCTTTTTCTTTAACAGCTTGCAAATAGTTGATGTAGTTGCTCGCGTACTCGCACCGCGCGGTGAGTACGCGGTCGCCCGGGTTGAATGTGTTTAGCAACGACCCGAACGCCATCTGCCACGCACTCGTGGCGCTCTGTGAGATTGCTATTTCGTCTTGGGAGCAGTTCAATAGAGTTGCGAGCGCTGTGTACGGCAATTGAAGCGCATCACTCTTGTCCTCTGTGGTCTCGTACCCTCCGTGTGTGGCTTCGTATTGGAGGTACTCCACCTGCGCGTCAAGCACGCACCGTGGGGGGAGGGAACTGCCCGCGGCGTTGAAGTGCGCGATGCCGCCTTTGGTGGTAGGGGTTACGCCGCGCACACCAGGCGTGTCTTCCCTCAAAGACTCAACCTCGGCGTCCGACAGATGATTGGAAACCGCGCGGGTGAGATTCGGGGGACGACGAGGATGCCGACCTTTTTTCCGCCACCTCGCGGCTGGGGAGGTATTTGGAACCGGGGTGACTGACAAGGCGCGCATCTCCTGCGACATAAGCCTTCACCAGAGCCACCCTCGTGCCCAAGGCCCGCGCGCGCTCACGAGTGGACGGTGTGGTGGCGGGTGCCGTCTCAAAAGCTGACTCAACTTTCTCGGAACTGACAGAGTTTTGTCCGCCGGATTACAACGACTTCTGTTCGTCGCAAACCCAGCACCCACTCCTCTTGGCGCGTAGGTCAATACGCTACTCGAAGCGATCCACATCGCGACGCGTTTTCACACCTCCACGTGTCCTCCAGTCGTCCCGTCGGCCGTCCCACACTCAGACCACACTTAACCCTACATCGAAAATGTCGCAACCCAAAGTTGGTTTCCTCGGCCTGGGCATCATGGGCGCGCAGATGGCTGCCCGGTTGGTGCGCAGTGGCGCCAACGTGACGGTGTACAACCGTAGCGTGGCGAAAACGGAGCCGTTACGCGCGCTCGGTGCATCTGTCGCGGCCACACCCGCGGAGGTGACTCAGGAGTGCGACTTGGTGTTCGCGATGCTGGCGGACCCGAAAGCGGCGATGAAAGTCGCTACGGATGGGCCGGACGCCGCGTGCGCGGGCATTGCTGCGCGTCCTGCTACCGCGGGTCCTATCACGTATGTCGATTGCTCAACCGTAGACGCTGAGACTGGGGCGCTCGTGGGTGACGCAGTTCAAACTGCGATGCTGAATGCGGGACAGAACACGTCCGGCGGAGGGTTCCTTGCGGCGCCCGTGTCCGGCGGGTGGAGGGATTGCAGGGACGGAACGTTACTGTTTCTGTGCGGAGGATCGCAAGCCGCGTACGACGCCGCGTGCGTGCCTCACGGTTTGGATGCGATGGGGCATAAAAGGTGGTTGCTAGGGCCCACTCCCGGGGACGCCGCAAGGGCGAAATTAATGCTTCAAGTGATGATGGGCAACATCGTGGGATCGTTAGCAGAGATGATGTCGCTGACGAAAGCATCAGGGTTGGACGAAGAAGCAATTTTAGACGTGTTATCGAACAGCGCCATGGGCAACCCCCTCACCACCGCGAAAGGCAAGTTGATGAAGGATAAAAACTTCGCCCCAAACTTCCAAGTGTATTTGCAGCAGAAAGACTTGCGGTTGGCGTTGCAGCTGGCGGACGACCTCGGCGTGCCGGCGCCTATCTCCGCGGCGGCGAACGGGCAGTATATCAGAGCGCGGCAAATGGGTCTGGCGAACGCGGATTTCGCCGCGGTGAGACAGGCGTACGAAGCGGAAGCCGTGGCGGACAAGGAAAGTGAAACGGAGGAACTTAATTGAGGGGTTTTGAGGTAGAGTGTTATAATGAAGACCATCGCTGTACCCTCAAGGTAGTCTCTGTATTTCTATATGTCTTCAAACGGCAATACCTTGCTTTACTGTCCTTCGTCGAAACCGAAGTAGCCGCGAATGGTGAACAGCTCGGGCTCTTGCTTCATCTCGGACTCTTGCTTGATCTCGGGCTCTTGCTTGATCTCTGGCTCTTGTTTGATCTAGGGCTCTTGTTTGATGTCAGGCTCTTGTTAGATCTCCAGCGAACTCTTGGGCTCGCGCTTGATCCGCTTCGAACTTGATGGAGCCGCGCGTGCCGCTTTGCACTCCGCGCACCTGGTCTTTCGCTTTCCGTGGGAGTAGGAGTTGCATACCGTGCAGCCGTATTTCAGCTTGCCGTGCGGGCAGGGGGTGTACGCGCGCAGTGACGTTTCACCTTGCCGTGAGGGCAGGGCTTGCACGCCCCGCAGTTGTTTTTCAGCTTGCTGTGAGGGCACGAGCTGCAGCCCACGCAGCGCTGTTTCAGCTTGCCGTGGGGGCAAGGGTTGCACTCCACGCAGCTCTTTTTTCGCCTTGCCGTGGGGACACGGGTTGCACTCCCTGCACTGGTGTTTTTGCCTTCCGTGCGGGTATCGCTTACGTCCCACCATTATCTATCTCCGCGCGCACTAACGTCTGCGCGCCACGACGTGCGAATACCAGAGTCGTGGCTTTTACTCGAGTGGCTTTTGAGGTGACCCTTCCGAGAAATCCCCAAAATCGAGTTGAAAAATAAATCTGGAAAAATAAACTCTCCGCATCAATTCGTGTGCACGCTTCCCCTCACCGAACGGCGCGCACAATCACCGAGTGCACGACGCGCACACGCGCCGATGAACTTGAATCGCATGATATAAACCTTACTGTTTCATCAATACTAACTAAAAGCGCTAGTTGCTAAACGGTTTCCAAAAGAATTTGTCGGCGAACCGTTTCGGCGAGAACGGTTTCAGGTCGATTCCCGGATCTTTCCCACACGCTAGCTCCGCGATTACCTTCCCCGTGACCCCCCCAAGGGTCCACCCAATGTGCTGGTGTCCAAAGGCGTAAAACACGTTTTCATAAGCTGAGGAGCGTCCCAACACGGGAAGTGCATCGGGTAACGTCGGCCGGAATCCTAGCCAGTCGTTCTTTTCGTTTCGATTTGTGAAATGTTTCTCCGGGGTATCGAACAACGCTCTCGTCGCGCAGTCCAACTGTGTGAACCGTTTCGTGACTGGACCAGCGTTTGTCCCACCTAGTTCTACTAAACCCGCTGCTCGCAGCCCTCCGGACATTGGGGTCACGATAAAACCGCCTTCCGAGGAACACACCGGGCGGGTTAGCAACGGCGGCGAAACTTTATTAGCGCCGCTGATTTCGCTTTCGTTTTCGTTTTGAGAACTATCCCACTGCACGCTGTACCCCCGCTCGGTGTCCAGCGGCACGCGGTCGCCGCACTGCTTTGCCAGATCAAATGAGTGCGCCCCCGCGGCGATCACCACTGTTTTTGCTGCTGTGCTCGTCCCGTCGGTTGTCATAACATTAACAGATCCGGATTTCATATCTCCATTAGTAATGGTCTCGACGCGTCCGATATCCCCACACCGAATTTCACCCCCTTTGTTTTCAAAAGAATCCTTCATCGCTGTTAATAGAGAATGTGGGTTTTTCAAGAACCACCCGTCTTCAAACCACCAAGCGCCTCCTCTTCTTGCTTCTTCAGCTAAATGCGGCTCTAGTTCCTTGATTCCCCAGCTATCTAAAGCTTCCATTTTCAATGAAGAACCTAAACCTTCTCTTCGTAATTTAGCGGCGGCGAGTGCGTTTTTGGAGTGCACGTCTTTCTGTAACAGAATGTACCCCGAGCGCTTGGCAAAGGGATCGTTTGAGGTCGATGAATTCGGAGCGTATTTGCCCATGCTGCCGTCGATGTCGATATCAGAGTATCTCCAGACATCTTGATAGCATTGCTCGGCGTTTGTTAACAGATTCCCAAGGGCCAAAGATGTTTTTCTCACTTCATGCGGCGCACACGACGCCAACGCGCCTATTCCCCACGGCACCATTTTCAGTAAATGTGGATCCAGCGCTACTCGCAGCGCGCCGTGTTCGCTCAAGATCATCCCAGGCGCATCTCGCCACAACCCAGGCCGCTGTACCGGGACGTTGGCGTAAAACGCGAACGTTCCTGCGTTGCCGTTGGAACACGAATGCCGTCCGCCGACCGTAGGGCCGGCTTCCATAAGGATGACGTGTTTGCCCGCTTTTTGTAAATGAAGCGCGGTGGCGAGCCCGACGAAACCGCCGCCGACAACCACCGCTCTTGACCCGACGGCGGTCATAACAACCGTACAGGCTCGATCCTGATGTTCCCCAAATACCCACGTCGAGTCGCGAACGCTCCGCCGCCGCGGTGGCGACGCTGGCCACCTCGCCGCGCGCCTGTCTTTGTCCGGAGAACTGTTCCCGAAATCCAGTCAGTGGCTTTATGTCGCCATCCTAGTCACTTCCCTGGACGCTGCCACACGCCTCCGCGTGACCAGAGTGCCCCCTGCCCTTTCAGGTCGGAGCCCTCATTCGTTTCGAACGCGATGTTACTCGCCCTGCCCCCCGTTGTCGCCCGCGCGCGGGGCCCCGTCGCCGCATGCGTCACGCGGTGCCTGGCCCGTGCTTCCCCGAATTCGGGCATAGGTCGATCAAGCGCCCCCCTGGTCGCGGTAGCAGCGCATACACCGCGCGGCGCGCAATCCCCCAGCCGCACTTTCGCATCCACCAGCGCGTGTAGATCACGCTCATCTCTGCGCAGTGTGTTTCACGTACGCAAACACGGAACACAACGGTCTGTGCGTCTCTATTCAGTGGTCAACTCCGACACCGAATCCGACGCCACAGCTACGAGCGCGATTAAATCGGTGGAGACGCGTCTTGGGGTGACGTTGAGCTCGGAGCCCACAACTCCAACCGCCCCCCCGGTAGTAGTCGTGATGAGCGGCCCTAGCGGCGTAGGGAAGGACGCGGTGTTAAGAAGACTGTTAGAGCAACGACCCGAGCTCACTATGTTGGTCACTGCGACGGACAGAGCTATGCGAAAAGGCGAAGTGAACGGTGTTGATTACCATTTTGTTTCGACAAAAGATTTCGAAGCCATGATCCAAGACGACGAGCTCATCGAACACGCGGTCGTGTATGAACAGTACAAGGGCATACCGAAAAGCAGTGTACGAAACAAGCTGAGCTCCAATGAAGACGTTATTCTCCGCCTTGATGTTCAAGGTGCCGCGACTGTTAAAAAGATTATACCGAACTCGATTTCGATTTTCATCACCGCGGAGAGCGAATTTTCCCTGGCAAAGCGATTGGCGAAACGCGGGACGGAAACCGAAGATGAGCTCACAAAGCGAATCGAAACCGCGCGTGAGGAGATTGAGCAGATTTCCGAGTTCGACTACGTCGTTGTGAACGGAGAGGGGAAGCTCGAACAGGCTGCGAACAAGCTGGGAAGCATCATAGACGCGGAGAAGTGTAGACGAGGGAGGGGAGAGGTGAATCTGTAATTTTAACATATTTTTCCGAGTTGCCCGTTTGTGTCGGAACCACGATTACTCGATTGGTTGGTGGCGCCCCCCCCGACACACTGTTCGCGGCGCGTTCGGCGTGACCCGCGATGGCGGTGCGCAACGCGGTGGCGGCGTCCGCGCGCTCTCCCGATGGGGGCTTCGCGACGGTGGGTGGAACCTTCCCGGACGACCCCCCAAGGCCACCTCCGCTTCGCGTGCCTGAGACCGCACCCGAGTGGTCGCCCTCGGAGCTGGAGAGGTACATGCACGTCGTCGCGATGGAGCGACACACCTCTCACGCGGTTCGGAGACACGACCTGCTGGAGCGGCTCCATGGGCACTGCGATGGTTTGGGTAACCCCAACCCCCTGTTGTTGCTCGGCCCGCCTGGGAGCGGCAAGTCCACCGCGTTGGCGCAGCTGATGAGCGAGATTGAGGCTGGGCCAGCGGTGCGGCGCAGACGCAGCAGCGGTGCGCGTTCCGGGGCGGGTGATGGGGTGGGGGCGGACACCCCCAGCACGTCTAGCGCCATGACAGCGGTTGATTCCGGAGCTCTAGCAGCTGGCCCAGAGCCCTTCGTGCTCGCACATACGTTCGGCGTGGTTGGCCATTCCGACGATTTGCGCCGAGTGTTGCTTCGCTTGTGCTTCGAGCTGAAATCGCGGTTCAACATATACGTCGACTTGCCTTCGAGGTTGGAGGACGTGGGTACGGCGTTCCCGCGGTTCCTGGCGCACGCCGCGCTTTTTGGGAAGATCATCGTTGTGTTGGACGGTTTGGACCGAGCCGAAACCCACAACGTGACTCCCGAAGACTGGCTTCCCGCCGCATTGCCCCTCGCCGCGCGCGTAGTGGTGGCGTCCGCCGGATGCAGGGCAGTCAACGCGTTGCGTGAGGGATCAGGGCAGCTCCTGGAGGTTGTCAACGTCACACCGTTGAGTTCCAGCGAAAGGTCAGAAGTAATTGACTCAAACTTGAAGGGCGTCGGGGGTGGAAGAGTCCCAGCGTCCGCAACTTTAGGCGACTTGATCCAATGCGAGGACGCCGGGTTACCTTTATATTTATCGCTGGCAACTACCGAAATCAAGGCGCGCGCACGCGTGAATGACGGGGATACGTATGCCGCGGTGGAGGAGGCGAACGGGTTCCCGGGCACGGTGGTTGAATTGCTGTCTTCAGTGTTTGAACGGCTAGAACGACGGTTTGGGACTGCTTTAGTCGCGGAGGCCACGACGTTGATTGCGACGTCGTTTGCGGGGTTACAGGAACACGAAATTTTGTATATGTTAAAACAAACCCCCGCGCTTGTCAACTTGCCGCAGTCGGAGTGGGAGGCTCTTTCTTATGAACTCGAACCTTTGTGCTGGCCTGTTGACCGACTTCCTGGGGTCCCAGCGATGGTTTTCTTCCACACACCTGTGAAGACAGCAGTCCTACGACGGTTCGCGGACGCCGCCGCTGAACGGAGGCAGCAGCACTTGAGAGTCGCGCAATTTTTTTCCGCGGAAGACTTGGAACCAACGCACCGGGGCGTCGGCGAAGTGCTTTGGGGGTTACGAGAGGGGCACGACTGGGATGCGTTGCGGGCGTGTTTAACCGATCCCAACGTGCATGCGCACATGTGGAACCAGGACACCCAAGTAGACCTCTCCACGCACTGGGACGTGCTGTTGAAAGGCGAACAAAGAGTGGCGAATGCGCGGAACCAGAAATTAGTACCTGGGCCCAATGGCGCGATGGTGCTGCCGAAACCTCGGCCGCCGCGTCGACGGCTTGATTGCACGAAAGAGTTCGTCACGGTTGCGGATGTTACTCCAGTCAGTAGCGACGGCATTCTCACCCCGGACGTGACGAAAGAGCTGCTCGCTGATTTCTTGGCGTACGCCGGGTTCCCGAGTGAAGCGGCGTACGTGTTGCGACAGTTGAGTGACGAAAAAGGCAACGAAGCCGACGTCGCGGCGGTGAGCATAAACTACAAGCTCGGGAGGGCGCTTGGCAGACAAGGTGCTCATCTGGAGTGCGAAGAGACGTTACGCAAAGCCCTTGCGGCAGAGCAACAGCTGGTTGGTACTGAAACGCCGATGGTGGCGGAAATCGTCACCGAGCTGTGCAAGGTGAAGATGGAAACTGGCGAGGTGGAGCAAGCTGGACAGCTTGCGGCGCATGCGGTGAGCGTGTGGGAAGCGGCCGAAGCCGCTGGGTACGAGGAAGCTGATGTCGCCACATTGGTGGAGTCGTTGACGCGGTTAGCGGAGGCGTGCGAAGTGCTCGACCGAAGCGTCGCCGCTGAGGCGGCGTACGAGCGCGCGCTGGAACGCTTGGAGTACATGCTCGGCCCTGACCACCCGGAAGTCGCGGAGCACCTAGGAAAAATGGGCGGCGCGTACATGGCGCACTGCGAGTGGGAAAAAGCCGAGTTTTGTTACTGCCGCGCGTTGGCGTTCGCGCACCGGTTCACGGGCCCTTGTTCGCTGCACATCTCTCACTTCTACAACGTGTTAGCGGAGCTGCATAGAGCGAGAGGTGATACGAGCCAAGCTCAGGCGCTGTACCAACGCGCGCTGCAAGTCATCGAGCGCGTGTTAGGCACGAACCACCCTGAAGTCGCGACGTACCTGAACAACTTAGCGGAGACATTACGGGCGCGTGGAAGGTTACAGGATGCGGAACCGATGTACGTACGCGCGCTGGCGATTGACGAATCCACGCAAGGTGTGAGTCACCCTATTGTTGCCATACGGCTAAACAACCTCGCTGAGTTATTCCGAGACATGGAGCGCATGGAGGACGCCGAGCCGCTGTACCAACGCGCGCTCGCCATTGACATGGCCGCCCTAGGACCGAACCACCCCAACGTCGCGACGTACTTGAATAATTTAGCGGGGCTGTACAAAGCCAGAGAGATGTGGGATAAGGCTGCTGAACATTACACAAGAGCTATTGCGATTGATGAACGCGCGCTCGGTCCGGATCACCCCGACGTGGCGATCTACCTGAACAACCTCGCGGGGCTGCATAAAGCAAGAGGACGCCTAGATGACGCCGAACCGTTGTACCTTCGGGCGCTGCGAATAAACGAAGAAGCCTTAGGCGGCGACCACGGCGATATGGCCATTTACTTCAACAACATCGCGCTGCTGTACAAGGCTCAAGGGAAAACCTCCGAAGCTAAGGCATACTACCAAATGGCGATTGACATCGGCGAGAAGACGCTTGGCGAAAGTCACCCGCAAGTCGCCGCGCGGCTATGCAACTTAGGGGCGCTGCTTGTTGACATGGGAGATTTCGACGGCGCGGACGTTGTGTTCCAGCGTGCGCTTGTGATTCGCAGAGACGCTTTTGGGGATGAAAACGAAGACACGCGGAACACGAAAGAGTGGATCGCGCACATCACGGAGCGACGCGCTGGGGCCGTGCGCAGTCTGCCGCATAAACAAGTTTCGCTGAACGTCCCGACGGTTGATGACAGGGACGCCGGCGTCCCCGCGGAAGCCACGTCGGTGTCCTTCTCAGAACCTTCACCGCCTCTGATGAGCGTGGAACGTAAACGTGAATCACCCCCGCGCACGCCTCCCATGTTCGACGTCACCACGCCCGTTGCAGCACCGCCGATATCAACCACCGCGTCGTTCCTGGCGCCTCCACCCACACAGGAGGCGGCGAGAGGAGACGCACGTTCGACTCCAGCGCAAGCGTCACCAGCGCGCGTCGCTAAAACTCAAAGCCCTTTGGCGCAGAGAGGAACCGGCGGCACGACGCCCCGGACCACGGAAGCCATGTCAAGCCAACTGTACACATCGAATGAAGCTGTGGACGCGGCGATGAGCTCAGTGGATGCTCTTCTGAGCCGGTACGCGTCACAGGAGAAAATTCCCGACCCGCCCAAGTCGCCGTTCAATAACCAAACCGAAGCGGCGATTATCCAAAAAGCGCAAAACACGCTGCCTGCGATTTTCACGCGAGGCGCGTCACCCGCCGCGACGCCGCGGCACTCGAAAAACTGGAGCGCGTTCCCCGAGGGGGCTGAAGGGGCGGGAGGGATAGGAGGCCAGAGCATACGAGACAATCGCATACGAGCCAATTGCGACGCCGATGCCTGGGACCAGGAAGTTGACGCCGCGCCTGGTTTGGCGGAAACGGCGCTGGACGCGTTTCTATCGACGCACGTCGAGTACCTGGGGAACCGACAGTACCGGTGCGTGCTGGACGGGAAGGTGCTGTCGAAGTTTTCAATCATGCGCGTCCACGTGGCGCGGAAGTTCGCCGGGCTGGTGCACCAGTGGGGTTTGGATCAGGGAAGCGGTGGTGTTGGGGTTGGTGTCGTTCATGTTGGGTCGCCCGTCGCCAACAACATGCAAACGCAAGAGTCGCCGGCGCCGTCCCCGAATGATTCCAACCTCGTGGATTCTCCCCATTCCGTGATGTCGCCCCAGCGCGTTACCGACGATCACAAACCACCTCCTGTGTTGAACAATCATCACACGCAGGCGATGAAGCGCGTGGAGGAGCTGGAGGAGGAACTTGCGAGGATGCGAATGGCGATGGCGAGTGGTTCAGCAACAGCGAATGGAATGTCGAACGTAAACTCTCCAAACCAAACGCAACCGAACCAGGGCTTGCCCACGGCGACTCTGGTGTACCACGGACAACAGTCTGTCATGCAAGGCAACCCCATGCTTTCCACCCCCGCACCGTTCTACCCGTACGGCCAGCAGGGCTACGGCGCGTACCCCAACCCTGGGGTCACGCCGTACGGGGCGCAGCAGTACGGAGGGTATGCAGAGCGAGGGCCGTTCCAAAACCAATCTGGATACCACCCTGAAAGTTTCGGGAGTGCCGCCGAGAGCGCCGCTGCTATGGCTGCCCACGAGTCCGCGCAGTACCAGCAGTATCAAGCCTTCCGAGAGTTCTCCATGGGCAGAGCGCCTTTGAGTAGGGGAGGCTCGCCGCTTACTGAGCAAGGTGGCAAAGAGCATTCCAAGTTCAACCCTGGCGCTGATTTTTCCGACATGCTCGCAAAAGAACGCGGCCCGAACCCGTTTAACGGGTTTTCCGTCCTTCCGAGTTTCGATACACAAGCGCTTTCCCCGAAGGGCATCGCGGCACACGCGGAACCTCCGGGAACAGAGCGGTCAACGCGCCTTGAACAGTTCGACTCGTCCTTCGCCGCGACGCCTGGCCAGACGGACCTGGGAACGCTGCTGGGCGTTGGGAAAGTCGACGCCACGGACGTCCTAGGGCTGTACGTTGCCGCCCGGTCGCAGCAAGTCGCGCGCCGAAAGTTTCTGTGCGAAATCGACGGCAAGGTGTTCAGCACCATGAACCTGATGCGCGTGCACTTCGAGCGGCACTACCAACAAGATGCGGAACAGTGGTGGGCGAGACACAAAAAGGTGGATGACTCGTTGAGATAGGGTGACTCAACGACTATATAAGTAATATTAAATAATTAGTCTACACACGTGACACGTCCCAGCTTTAGTTTAAGTTACTTCTACTCTGCTGCCAACTTCATCTTCGCTGTTCGTCGTATTTGGTCCCAGCTTAAACTTTCCACGTGCCCGTCCACCACGGCATCGTCCAGCACCAAACAGATCATTCCGTACTGCTCGAACACGCTCTTCTCGTCGAACCGCTTCTTGGTCATCGCCGCGATCGCGGTTGCTAGGGTTTGAAGGACCTCAGCCACTGTGAGGTTGGGGATGGAAGTTTAGGGGTGAGTTGGGAATGGAAAATGGGGCACCTGGGATGAGGCAAACTTGTAGGGATCGAGAAATTCGGGAGCACCGAAGCAGTCGCGTCCACGTCGAAATAGGAGAGAGGCGGCTGAATGGGCGAGGGCGGGTCGTGTTACGCACGTGCAAACTCATCGTACTGTCCGGACCCGACGGCGTAGAGACGTATATCCCCCACACCGCACCACACCAACACGTCTTCGCCTTGGCGCGAACACCCACACGCCTCTTCTACGCACGCGAAATCCAGGGAAGGGAGGCAAGAGGCGCCTCGGTCCCCGAGAGACACAGAAGATGCTTCGTGCAAACGCCGCCGCCACTGCATCTGAACCGTCTCCGGCAAACGCTCGTAGAACCGCTCCACGATGACGTGGCCGGAAGCAGACGCCACCGTCACGCACAGCACTCGGCCGGACATCGTGTGCGCTTTCGATGTGACGACGATTGCAGCGCGCCAAAATATTTCTTGGACGACGAACAAATATTGCGCCGATGTGTCGGCGGTAAGGGTTGACTCTGGGTCAGGGCACTCACTTCGCCTCGCGCATCGACAGCAGATTCACGATGTTATACGGAGGAGACCACTCCGGTGGGCGGCACGGCGGGGGACGGCACGACGGTGGAAGGAGCGGCAGGGGCGGCAGGGGCAGTCGGGGATTCCCCGGGCGTGGCGATTTCGGTCGGGGACGAGGCAGGGGTCCTCGTCCCGAGCCCACGCCCTTGTGGGACTCTTCTGTGAAGTGGCACTTCGATGAAGGCGATAAACCTGTTGACACCACCGAAGATAGCATGAAAGCCGGGGTGAACAAACGCCGCGCGCGTGAGTACCACATTTCCGGCCGCGAAGGCTCCCGGGCGCCATCCCTGGAAACCGCCGCCACGAGAGCCGCCGTGGAACTTCGGCGATTTAAGCTCGTCAAGCGACTGCGACACACGCTCGCTGTGAAGTGCGGAGCGTTGGGGTTGAGCGGACCTCCTCTGTTGGTGTTCGAGCGGTGGGTCGCGCGCGCCATGCTGCAAGGACCTGACGCGGTGCCCACCCCCATGCTCCCCGCGGTAGACACAGGCGGCGGTCTCGGCAGGGACTTGAAGCGCGCGGGCGTCGAGGACCTGGCCGTGGCGGACGCGGTGGCGGCGGAGCTCGCCTCCTTCGGCGCCGCGCTGGCGAAGAAGCTGGAGCCCTGGGGAGACTCAAAAAGCGACAGCGACAGTGACAGCAATGACATAAACGAGAAGAATACTCAAGCCGAGGAAGATGCAAAAGCCACCGTCGTCGCGGATGATGCAGGTCCGTTACTTGCGCTGAAAGTGAACGACCAGAAACCGTACATGACAATTTCAAAAGCGCACGCGGGGAAGCTACGGGCGCTTTATTGCCGTCATTCGCTGGGAGGCGCCCCATTGCCCGGCGACGGGACGCCTGAGAACAAAGCGTTCCTCGCCTCAGTGTTCGCGATGTTAGCCAGGTACGAAGCTCTCGGCGGCGCCGGGTACCAAGCCGCGCTCGGCGAAACCGCGTTTGACGTTTTGAAAAGAAAACTAGGTACGTTTTTTACCCCTTAAAATCCTGCTCGCCAATTAACCCGTGTTTCGTGTACCACTTGGTTCGCGTTTCACGACGTCACGTGAGGAATTCCTCGCAATCCTGATGCGAAGAACGCGTTACGTATACCCCCAGACTGTTGCCCATACAAAAAACTGACTTCCATTTCCAAAATCCTAGGTGTGGGGTGCGAAACGTTCGCGTCACCTTTGAACTGTCGTTACGGGCGGTTCTGTTCTGCGTTTCCGGATGTGGATGGGGCTTTTGGCAGCTTAGGAAGTTTCTTTGATTTCAAACCTGAACGGGGATCCTTCGAAATGAACCCTCCGTTCGTGCCGGAGACGCTGTTGAAAGCCGCGCAGCACGTTGAGATGCTACTGGACGCCGCCGAAGCGAATGGGTATAAACTCTCCTTCGTGGTTGTCGTTCCTGCTTGGAAAGGCGTCCCTATGTGGGAACAGCTTGAAACGAGCAAGCACAAGCAAGGCGATACTATGATCGTCGCAGCAAAAGAGCACGGGTTTTGTGACGGTGCGCAGCACTGCCGGCCGCCAAAGGAGCGCCACCGAGTGTCGTCCTACGACACGGGGGTGTTTTTTCTGCAAACAACGAAAGGCGCGGCGCGATGGAAAGTGAGTGACGGAATCAGGGAAGAGTTGCGGAACGCTATGAAGGAGGCGGTGGGGTCGGCGAAGAACGTGAAGGACCTGGAGAAGCGGTACAGAGGGAAGCCCAGCCAGGGGGAGCACAATCCGAAGCAGTTTGTGGCTGACGCAAAGGAGAAATGCGAAACGTTCGAGCGCAGAGATGACGCGCCTCTGGGGGGTGACGCACGCGGCGACGGGAACGGCGAAGCAGGCGAAGAAGGGGAGAAAAAGAAAAGACGACGCAGGAGGAAACGGGAGGATGAATAAGTTTTTGTTATATTTCCATACTAGTTTATATTTTTCTACCAGGATATGTCGCTGTCGCTATCTTCATCTATTCAGGATACGCCGTTCGCCACCGCCCACTCCAGTAACTCATAGTGTCCGGATTCTTCCGCAGCAGGGCGGGTCCGCCCGTCCCACAGGCAGCCGTTCGTGCGCATCCACTGCAGCACCTCGAGGTGCCCATTCGACACCGCCTGTGAGCACGTCCCCTCGTCCCACGGGCAGCCGTTCGCGTGCAACCACTGGAGCACCTTGAGGTGCCCGCCTGACGCCGCAAACCCACATGTGCCCTCGTCCCACCGGCACCCGTTCGCGCGCCCCCACTACAGTACCTCGAGTTGCCCACCCTTCGCCGCGTACGATCACGTCAACGTGTTCCACGGGCAGCCGTTCGCGCGCAATCACTGCAGCACCTCGAGGTGCCCGCCCCTCGCCGCCGCATAGCACGTCAGTACGTTCCACGGTGTGTCAATCGCGCGCAAAATCTTCAACTCTTCGAGCTGTCCGCTCCTCGCCGCTGCCTGACAAAGGTATTCTTGATACGACAGGTCACCTCGTCGTTGCCGGCGCTTCAACACGCTTAAACATCCGAGGTCCGCGACACGATAATCGGAAAGCTCGTCAAGCTCCTTAAACCGAAGCTCCGTCGCCGCCACCCCGTCGCGGATCGCACGGCTCACCGCTGGGAGCCGTGCGAGATCTGCGGGGTCGTCAAAATGGCGAGATCTGAGTATGTGCGCCACGACGAGGTGGTTTGGAAGACCGGGGAAGGCTTCTCCCGCGACGGACTGGTGCGCAGGTGTCGAGGTAGAAGTATCGGTAGCATCATGCGCGTTGGAGGACATCGTGGTAGGGGTGGGTTGTGTGATTGGCGTCGTGCGTCTGTGGATGCGTCGTTGTGCGTCGAGTCTTCCGAGAAAAGCGTTACAAACTTGGCTCAAAAAACGAAAAGCAATACCGAAAGTCCCGAAAGGCGGCGTTTGCGTCGTGGGTCCGAGAGGACGTGGATTATGGGAAACGCCGAAAGGCGGGCATCGGAATCCGTGAATGTGTCGAGAGGAGCACGAGATGTTTATTTTTGCGGCTCGCGAACACGAAGCCCAGGTCACAACCCCGCGCACGTTTCTCTTCCTCAAATGAAGGTTCACTTCATCTCAATCGCCCTCATGGGTCTGGTGCTCGGCGCGAACGCCGGCGCCGTGGACCTCACCGCTAACACCTTCGACGCCGAAGTGCTGGAATCCGGCAAGTCCGCGTTCGTGAAGTTCTTCGCGCCTTGGTACGTACACAAGAACCGGTCCAGCGCGTTCCGGCAAACACGTCGCCCGCGGCCTCGTTTCCCGAGGCGTTTTCCTCGGACGCTTCAGATTTTTAATTTTGGGCTTTCGCAATGTCCAACGCGTCGCGCGCCGCACCGACCGCATCCGCATTCACCGTTCACATTCGCTGACCCAAACTCGTCTGTTTCCCGTTTATTTCTCCCGTAAGGTGCGGCCACTGCAAGTCAATGGCGTCGGCTTGGAACGAACTCGGA
>TARA_B110000977_G_scaffold88331_1_pt1 | contig 48092 bp, 25 predicted proteins | sample TARA_B110000977 | Tara Oceans TARA_B110000977 (sample SAMEA4397798) | marine metagenome | biome: Polar Biome; feature: [SRF] surface water layer (ENVO:00010504); material: water (ENVO:00002006), including particulate matter (ENVO:01000060) such as... | depth 5 m | reverse complement strand
AAAACGATAATACAACTAATGAAGCGTCCGCCCGGGCGGTAAGAGACCGTGTCACCGCCGCCGCGTTCGCCACAGCAGCGGACGCGAACACGGAAGCGAACCTCGCGGAGCGCAGAGCGAGCGCTGCCACCGCCACCGCCGCCGCCGCCGAATCACGCGCCGCGGCTGGCTTTTCGAAAACCGCGAGGGAAGCGCACGCCGCGCACCGGGAGGCGTACGAGCTCGCTTGCGATGCGGAGCATGCGCTGGAGCGAGCAAGGGTACACGCGGGCAAAGTGTCAGAACACGCTGAAAGAGCTCGTCATGAACTAAAAATCGCAATGGAAGAGTCACGTTGGGCTGTTCAAGTGGACACCAAAGAAGCGACGCCTGTTTCCTCTAAAGTCGCGGAAGTTTGCGGGAAGTTGGCGGATTTAATCGCGACGGCGGTGGAGGCTTCGGAAAGAAAAGCGGAGTGTGATGTGATGTTGACGCGTCGTACTGCAGCTGCTTTTACATCCAAGCAAGCTGTTAAGACGTCGATCTCGCGTCTGTCTGTCGCAGAAGCGGCGTCGGCGGCGGCGGAGGAGCGAGAGGCTTTTTGCATGTCAACCGCGAGGATGGCGCACAGGGAGTACGTGCCGGGGAAGGCTGTCCCGAAAAAGAAACCCAAAAATAATCCAACCGAAAAACCTTCCTTGTCTCGTGCCACCGCGTTCGACGGTCCGAAAGGTGCCGCTTCGATAACGAGGCCTGATTATGTAGGAGTTGGTGTTGAAGGTGAGATAGAGTCAACCCCTCGAGATCCTCTGTCTGACGACGACGACGAGTCCGGCGATGACGCCTCTACGAACGCCGCGGAAGCCTTGGTGGTCGCCGCGGAGGTGTCTGCTGTGGCGGCGTCCCGGGAAGCGAGAGACGCGCACCTGGCGGTGGTTCGCGCGAAATCAGCGTTGGAAAAGGCACTAAGAGAAGCTTCAAGAGACGCCGCGCGTGAAGTCGCGGCGAGAACCAGGGGTGCTGCTGCAACAAAAGCGGCGGCTGAAACCAGACTCACTGCGGATGAGGCGACGACGGAAGCGGTTGCGGCGGCTGCGGCGGCGAAAAGAGCGCTCGCGTCCATGACAAGAGCGCGCGCGGAGCGCGAAGAGGTGAGGGTGAAACAAGCCGCTGAGAAGGCTTCGTTGGATGCGCAAACTCGGAAAGCGGCGCTGGAGAAGGCTGAAAGAGATGCGGAGCAGGCGGTGGCTGCTTCCAAAAAGAGAGCCGCGAGAGCCGCCGCCGCCAAGCAGCGCAGCCGCGATGCCGCGGAGGACGCCGCAGAGCGCGTCGAGGCTGCGCGCCTCGCGGCCGCGGATGAGGCGCGGGCCGTGGCGAAGCACGAGGAAGAAACTTTGCGCGAGGCTTTGGCATTAGAAGCGGCGAAGAAAAGAGAGGAGGAAACCGCGGCACGCGAGCAAGCGGCGGCGGCGTTCGCGGCTGAGTGCGCGGCTCGGGCGTCGAAAACGGAGGCGTTGAAGGTTGAAGCGATTCGCGTCAAGAACGAAGCGGCGGCTAAAACGCACGCGGTTGAGATTACGGTAGCGCGGGACTCGACTCGCAGGGCAGAGGAACGGAGGGAGGTGAAGCGTTCTGTGATGGCATCCGCGGCCATGGACACCGCGTTCGACGCATCCGTAGAGACCATCGCCGCGGTGAAATTGGAAAAGGCGTACCGCTTGGAACGCGAACGCGCTTCACGCGAGTTTCAAAACGAACAAGCCAGAGCCGCGGTTGAAGCCGCTGAGGCCGCGGCGCAAGCCAGTAGGGACGCCGCTGAGCAATACGAAGCGGAGCAGAAAGCGCATTTGGAGGCGGAACAAGCGTTGGTCGCCGCGACTGCCCGGAACAAGCGGTTCCTAGCCGTGATAGAAGTGGACGAATGGGAGAAGCAAAGCGCGGTGGCGATGGAGCGCGCCTCAGCTTTGGCCGCCGAGCGAGTTAAGCTCGCGCAGGACGAGATGCACGCGGCGCTTTTAGTTGCGAAAGAGAAACGTGAAGCCGCGCTTGCTTCGCAGCGAGCCGCGGCGGAAGCGCACTCTCGACGTTTAGCGGCTGAAAAAAAAGCAGAAGCAGAACTTGCGAACGCGGAAGCAGCCGCGATTGAAGCGGTCGCCATGGACAGTGAAAGAGCAGAGGACGAACGCGCCGCCGCGCGCGACGCCGCGAAAACCGCGCGCCAAAGAGCTGACAACGCCGCCTCCGACGCTAAGAAGCTGAGAAGAAAACTCGAGTTTGGCGATGAATCGGATGATGATGTCTCTGAGGACAAAGAAAGAAGTATATTATACTCAGAGGAAACCTTATCTGCACGACTTGAGCGCGCGAACGAGCGCGCAGCTGTCGCCGCGGAAGCCGCCGAGCGCGCGTTTGAAACCGTGGCGCGCATGGGCGACGACGCACCTGGGTCACGTCTTGATGAAGGACTGTCTTCCGCCGAGCGCGCGGACGCGGCTGTAAAACGTGCGTATCGAGCAGAAGCGCTCGCCCACGAAGCGGCGGAAAAGGCTGAGGCTGCGTTTGTACAGGTCGCCAAGCTGGAAGCGGAGCGCGAGCACTTGTTGGGTGAGGCGAGGGAGGCGGAGGCGAGGGCCGCCGCCGTGGCGTCGTCACGCGCCGCCGCTGAAAACGCAGCCGCTGAGGTGCTGGCGATGGAACAGACGTTCCTGTCGACGCGTGACGCCGACTCTCGACGAAAAGAAAGAGTGCTGGAGCACGTCAAGGCGCAGCACGCCGCGGAGGTGCGGGAGGCGGAGACTTGGTTGGCGCAAGCGCGGGTTGCGGAGACCGTGGAGCGCGATGAATTTGAAAAGGCTTTGGCTGAAGCGGCGGAAGCGGAGAGCGTTCTGGCTGAACTGCGGGATGTTTCACGCACCGCGGATAAACGAGCGAACGATGAAACGTCGCATGTCGCTGAAGCGCGTGCCGCTACGGAACGCGCGGAGGAGTTAGAACGCGAAGCCGTACGCCTGGAGAGAGAAGCGGAGCGGGCGCTCGTGGAACATGCTGCGACTGCCGTGAAACGAGCGAAAGCCGAGTCTGACAAACGAACGGGTTCCCAGTCTTCGGGACAAAGCCGCGAAACAGTGACACCTTCACTTGCTGCGAATCAAAGCACGGTGACCCCGAAGAAACCGATCCCTGAAGCGATACAAGCCACGGCTGAATCCAAGCGCGCGAAGGAAGCCCAAGGCGTCGCCGAGCGCGACGCTGAGCGCGCCGCCGCCGCCGCCGCCGACGCCGTGTCGAGGGCCAGGCGCCTCGCGGCGGCGATGGAGGACGCGAACAAGCGTGCCTCTGCTTTGACCGCAGAAGCTAACGCGCGCGCGGCTAAGGCTTCCGCGAACGCGGCGAACGCGCGCGCAGAGGCAGCGGCGGCGAACGTCAGAGCTCGGGCCGCGGACACGAAAGCAGTCGAAGCGAAAGCCAAAGCGGATACAGAGGCGAAGGCTCGTTTGAAACGCTCCGCGGATGAGCTCGCTGCGGAAAAAAATAAAGCCGTCCGCGCGGGAGCGGCGGCGCGGGTAGCGAAGTCAAAGGCGGACACCGCGCGTGCCGCCGCGGAGGCGGAGAAGTCACGCGCGGCGCGGTGCGCGGAGGCTGCGGAGCGTGCGCGCAAAGACGCCGCTCGCGAAGCCGCTCGCGCGAAGAAACAAAAAGACGTCCTCGCGGAAAAGGCGCGTTTAGCGGAGGCGATGGCGGCGATCAAAGAGTCAGAGATTCGCCGGCGGGTGGAGCAAGGCAAGGTCGAAGCTGCTACGAAAGCAGCAGCAGAGGCTGCTTCCAAAGCAGCGGAGGAAGCCACGCAGAAGGCACTGGAAGAGGCTGTGCAGGACAAGGTACGCGAAGCGTCCGCGAAGGCGAAGGCTGACGCTGACGCCGCCGCCGCGCGGGCGGAAACGCGAGCCGCCGTCGCCAAAGCCGAGGCGGATGCGCTCGCCACGGCGGACGCAAGAGAAGCGCTTGCCGTTGCACTCGCCGAGGCTTCTGCGCGTCGTGATGCTGCCGATGCTGCTACGCGTGAGCGCGATGCCGCGCTTGCCGAGGCGAACACCGCCGCGGCGACTCGCGAAAGACGCGCGGTTGAAGCGGCGCACGACGCGGCGCGCGCCGAACGCGCCAGGCTCAAAGAGGAAAGAGACGACGCGGAGGCTCGAGCCGCGGCGGCGAAGGCGCGCGCCGAGGCTGAGACGGCGCGTGCGCTAGAAGCGGAACGCGCGGTGCTCGAAGCGCAAGAATCAAATGCGCGGGATGTTGAAGCGGCTCGAATCGAGGCGGAGGCCAACGCCGCGGCACTACGAGAAGCGGAGGCGACGAAACGCGCCGAGGCGATGGACGCGGCGGCGAGGGACGCCGAATCCGCGTGGCTCGCTGAAGGCGAATCCTCAAGAGTCGCCGAGAGAAACGCCACTGCAGCAGTGGAAGCGTTGGTCGCCGCGGTTGCGGAGGCTGAAGCGGCAGCTGCGAAGACTCACGAAGACGCGGCACTCGCGTTCGCGCGACGCGACAACGCAACAAGAGCTGCGGACGCGGAGGAACGGAGACGTGAGGCGTTGACTCGGGAGACGGAGGAGAAACTGCAGGCGCTGGAACGTCGTGCTCAAGCAGCCGAGGACACAGCTGAGGAGGAGGAGGCGCGAGCCGATAACGCGGCGCGTGCTCGTCTGGCCGCGGAGGAGACCGCGCAGGCTGCTGAACGACGTGCGGTGGCGGTAGCAGCGGGCATCGCTGGTGCGTTTGGATTCGTCGTGTTCGGCGACACAGGCGAACGACATCCGGCTGTTGGACCCGACACTGAGCGCGGTAATGCCGAGACAAACGTAAATCGTCTCGACACCGCGTTCGACGCCGTCGCGGGATTTACAAAAGCGTCTGATTCTGATAATAAGTTCGCGCAAGGCGTGTCTGTTCCCAAACCAGGGGTTACGAAGAAAACAGGTCGAGCCGGAAGCTTCGTGCGTCTCGGAAAGGCGCTTCGGTTGACCCGGCTTCGCCCTGTCGGATCGGGTCGAATTAATATAGCGGACGACCGGGTTACAAACGTGGCCTTTGAATCGAAAGAAGTTGGCTCGAAACGGAAAACGGCGTTAACGGAAGCCGCCGTCGCGACGTTATCGAACCTCGACGACACCTCATCCACCGACTTTACGTTCCCCAAAACGAAAACCCCTTCTGGGGAATCGTTATTTTCACTGGACCTGTTTCTGGAGTCTCCCGGGGTTGCACGAAGGGGGCTGTTCGCAGCGCGACGTGCGGACGCACGACGCGCCGCCGCGAACGCCAATCGCTCTGCGGTACAAGAAGCAAACGCGCGGACAGAGAAATTGAGGAATGAGAAAGCGAAGCGGAAACGAAGGAAAGTTGACGATGTGAACCATTCTGGGGAAAGTCCTGGTCTTGAAAGCACATCCCTAGCCGCTCCGCGCACGCCTTTCGCAGGCACCCGAGGCGCGTCACCCACCACCACCCCTCACACGGACTCGGGCGATTCGTTATTTTCAATTGATTTAACAGAGTTTCCAACAGACGACTCCAACGCTGAAGAGTTTGTTTTATCGTCGAAGTCGCCGCTCGTGCAACGCAGCGACCGGACCGACCTTCTCGGGATGACGGACACGATGCGCGCGCGTGTGGTGGCGAAAAAAGCGCTCAGAGAGATGCAAAGGGTCGTGCGGGAGGAAAAGAGAGAAAGAGGTACCGCGAGAGAGGTACCGCGGTTCCCGAGAAGTATGATACCCACGGAAGCGGCGGCGAGTACTGAAATTCCTACTGAGGGTAACGAGGGTAATGCGTTTGTCACAAAAACCCCCGATTTGTTCAACAAGGGTACGGTAAAAACGTATCAGCGGCAGAACGCATTTAACGCACGCGGCGGTCCCAACATTGCGGGTACCTCGGAAGAAGCGACTACTGAAACTACATCGCGGAAACAAAATCGCTCCGCGGCGTATCCAATCTGGTTGGCGTTTAAGTTCAGAAAATGGCGCCAATTCTCCAGAAACGCGAAACTCTTGAAAAGAGTGTTTCACTCTGCACTTTTAAGAGTAGAGGCGAACCGAATGGAAGAGACCAGTGTGTTAGTACAGTTCACGCGCACGGCGCTGCGGCAGTGGCGCGCGTACGCGGTGCACACGCGGTCTGCGCGACGCGAGCGGCGCAATATGTGGCGCGCCGCGACGTTTCACAAAACCACGGTTACTTTGAAGCATTTCGTGGCGTGGAGGGTGGCGTTTGACGAGGCCATGGAAACTCGGCGGGTCGTGAAGTTAAAAAACTACGCGTTCCTGTCCTGGCGCGCACTTGTACGACACAGGAGCGAAGTGAGAAGACGGTTAGTTCGGTACGAGGAGAAGAAAACAACGGTGAGCGCACATAGTGTCGGCGTGCACCAGACCTGTTTAGTCAAGGCGTGGCGCGCGTGGCGCGGTCGCGCCGCGACCGGTCGTGCCGCTACCGAAATGCGAAGGCGCGCTCTCTGTAAATTCATCTGGCCGCTATTCTCGTCGTGGCGCGCCGTGGTCATCGCGGCGCTTCGCGACGAAGTCACCGCGGAGCTTCGCATCGCCGCGCACGCGAGGAATGCAATATGGCGCGCCTGGCGAGCATGGGTGCTTGGCGTTGGGTCTATTCGCTTTGCGACAGGCGCGCGCGCGCCGACGCCTGCCATTCCACAAGGTGGCGTATCCGGCACTCCGTCCGTTGTCGGTGGACGTGCTGTGGTTCACGCAGGCACAGCGGCGCGGCGCTTCGTGCTCGGACGCGCCGTGTTCGCGGCGTGGCGGTTGGGGAGTTTGAGCGATGCCATCGACGACGACGGCGTCGACGCGACGAGACCCTCGAGACCGCGGGGGGTAAATGACTCTGTTTCACTTCAACTCGACGCGGAGACTGTGCTCGCGGACGCTGAGACGCAGTTAAGACGCAACGTGAGAAGAGCTTCGGTTCCTCTTCCGCACGCGCGAACCGTCGCTGCGGTTGTCGCGGAGGAGGACGACGCTTCGGAAGTATCGGAGGTTCCGCCCGTCGCGGGGGTGGACCCAGAAGTGTACCTCGCAGCGAGGCGGGAGTGGCTGCGACGTAGTAGGGGAGGAGGTAGGTAGGAGATGTTTAGGGTAGGGCGAGAGGAAGTGTCCTTAAGGTAGCAACTAATAGATAACAGGTAGATAGACACTTGTGAGTAAATATTTGCAACAGAATTCCAGCAGTTGACGAGGAGGCGAACCGAGTCCAAGAACTACGGCAATTCAAGTCAACAACATCAGAAATAACGAACGCGTCATACCTCGGGAGCGCGGGCTTGGTTACGCGAACGGCGGCCGCGCTTCCCCGTGGGTATCCCCACGCGCCATGGGGTTCTTCACGCGGCGGCACCGGCGCGCGCCGAGCATGGGCCAGCCCCTGCTTGACCAGGGCGAGGGCCATACCGACATTTTGCCCCCTTCGCCCGATTCTTTGCCCCAGGGTGCGGTTGCGTCGTTCGAGTCCCCGAACCACGAGAGGAAGAAGTGGTTGAGGCGTAACAGCGGACGGGCCGGTTCATCCTTCACGCGCAAGAGCAGCGGAGGCAAGGAAAGCACGTTTTCGTACGCGGATCAGATGCGGATCCAGGCGTTACAGGAGTACCAGCGGCGGTTGGCGGAGCCGGTTAATTTATCAAACGAGGTGCTTATAAACTTCAGCGACCGGATGATCGCGGAGCTCACGATGGACCCTTATAAAACCAGCTTAGCCCTGTATTCGAAAACCTTCACCGCGAACGCGTTCATCGACTGGGCAATGACACAGCCCGAAGTCAGGGACCAGTGCGACGCGCTGTTCATCGGCAGCGAACTGCTGACGCGCGGAATATTCCTGCCGGTGAGTTACTCACCGACGGATGCACTGTTCTACTCGCCCACGTTAAAGGTGGGCACGGCGCGGTATAATTTAATCACGAAGAAGAAAGCGCAGGTGGTGGCTGCTATTTTCGGCAAGAGTAGTGTTGCAGGTCTGACCGTGGATGTGAGTGACACGAACAGCAACGGCGGTTCGAACCAAGTATCTCCGAGCGGCTCAAGCGGGCCGGGCATCTCACCCGTGGGGTCGGTTGGCAACATGAAAGCGAATGGAGGATTAGGCAACGGTACTGATAACCTTCGCCGAACCTCTTCAGACCCTTTCGGGAAGATCTCAAACTCCAAGCTGACTGGCAAGAAGCTGAAGAGCATATTAAAGAGAAGACACACATCAGCGCTGAACGACATCCAGGAGTTTGAAGACATCCGGAAGTACCGGTTTCTTCCCAAGGTGGTTCGCAACGGCGCGTTGAGAGTTAAGAAGTTCACGCGAAGGAAAGTAAGGGACACCCGGAAGGCGTACCGCCGGTTCGTGTTTAACGCGTACGCGCCGGTTCGAGTCACGAAGGGGTATCTGAGCACGAGGTTGGGGCCGCACGTGCTGTTCGCGGCGATCGTACCAGTTTTGTTCCTTCACTACTTTTCTAATTTAATAGCCGCGATTTTAATCGCGTACTCACTGTGGCGGCACGTCTCGAACGTGGACCAAAGGCAGCGCCGCGATTTGGAACGCAAAGTCAAGGTGGAAGAACTACAGCGGTTCCAGGGCCGCCGGGGGTTCGCGAAGCTGCACAAGGACGGAAGCGAAACCGCGGACTGGTGGAGCGAGATTTTAAAGAGCTTCTGGGACGGGTGGCTGGAGTTTTGGCTCAACCGGTTGTTGACGCGGATTTTGACGAATGTTTTGGAGAAAGTAAAGCCGGCGTATTTAGAAATGCTGGAGATTACTACTTTTAAATTAGGGGACATGCCTCCCAAAATCAATTCGTCACGGTGCTGGAAAGGCAATGAGGGCGAAACCATTTTGGAGTGGGACTTGGTGCTTGAGACCAAGGAAATGAACATCACTTTGAGCGCCAAGGTTGGCGGGAGTAAGTTCGCGGTGCCAGTGCCGCTGCGGGTTTTCGTGAGTGACTTGCGCATCGCGGGTAAGTTAAGACTAGGTCTCTTCTGGACCCGACGCAAGGGCGGTCCTTATTTGAAACGGTTAAGAGTGAGCTTCGTGGATGTTCCGTCACACAGCGTGAAGATCAAACCCATGACGAGCTCGTTCATCGATGTCCGCGACTTACCCGGCGTCGACTCGTTGATTGAAAACTCTTTGAACAAACTGTTCACAAACGTGTTAGTGGAACCCAACTGCGTCAACTGGGACGTGGAGAAGTGGTGGATCAACCGGCCGGCAGCGTTAGCGGCTGCTGGAGCTGTCATGGGCGCAGATGGGGTTATCAGACCCGCGAACGGCAACGCACACAACCTGACCACAGAAGAGCAGGAGCTGTTCGCGGAAGCTGAGCGTATTCAAAAGGAAAAGGGTTCGAGCGCTTACTCGATGTTAGCGGCGGGCGCCGGGTACGCCAAGAAACCCACGTTATCCGTCTCAATATCAGTCCACCTCGCGGAGATGGAGTGTCTTGAGAGCACCAGGGCGACTTCGTATTTCGCGAAAATCAAGCGGGGGGCGAAGAAACACACCACAGAGGGCGCGAAGGCGGTACCTGCGGAGACGCTCGTTTCCGTGGGTGATGACCGGAAGGATCACTTTGGCTCGCGCGGGTCGTCCATCGGCGGCGATGATGACGACGGAGGCTCGCCCCGAAGCCCCGGGCGAACCCCGCAGAAGGATCTTTTCCATGACGCGTGTGAGACTGCGCACGGCCGGAGCGCCTCTGCGATGCTTCCGTCAACCTCACCCATGGTCTCCAAGTCCCCGTCGTCGACAAACTCCGCAGCCGCAAAACACAACCGGCGCAAAAGTGACTTCCCGGAGGCGTACTCAGCGCCCGCCGTGGAGAAGAAGTGGATGTGCCGCCCGGTGTGGGAGGAGTTCGTGCGGCTGGATGCGTATGACAAGCAAATAGATGCTGCGGTGAGCGTTAAGGTGTTGGCGGCTGACACGAGAGGAAGCCGAAGCAAGAGCGTTTTAGGCGTCGGCATAATTCCCAACGTTCTCCTCTACGCCGACGGCCACTTGCACACGGTGCAGCTCCCGGTCACGCACCCGCGCTCGAAGGAGGTTGTTGGTGTGATTCACCTACGCGTGCGCTGCACCAGGCTCAACGACAACATCGTCGCCGCGAACAAGGACTATAACCCGGATGCCAGTTTGTTGTCAGCGCCGAGCACTTATACTAAGCAGTTTGCGCTGAACGCTGCTGATGTGTTATCAAGCGGCGCGAGCGGCATGGCTGCTGTAGCGCGCGCCGGGTTAGGAACAATCAACCCCATTCCCAAGAAGTACGTGGACAGCGCGGCGAGCGGGATTTCAAGAGCAGCGGTGGCTGCTATTAACGAGCCCGCGAGACAAGGAAGATGGGCGTTCCGTAGCATGTACAAGTCAGCCCGGAAGATGTACATCGGCAAGGACAAGTACAACAAGCTGAAGACTGAAAAAGTTACGCGCGAACTGGAAGCGGCGCGGCGGGCGGCGGAGTACGGCGCCGCATTAAAAGCGTCGGAGCAAGCCGCGCTGATGGAACGCGTCAAGCGCAAGGAGTCGAAAAGGGAGGCAAGATATGGTGCAAACCGAACAGATAGCTTGGGTGATGAACCCGCGGGGTACCACCACGCCGGCGCTTCGCTATCGATGGTTGACGAAACCGGGGGTGAGCGAGTTCCAGACAGCGAGGAGGACGATTGAGTGAGTGATGATTTATTCGACTTCTCAAATGTACAACGCAACAGCTCTCTTTCCCTCTCCCCTAAGCCCTCCTTACAGCAGCGGGAATGTGCTCCAGCGCCTCCATCGCGGTCACGGAGTTCCCCCGCACGACGACCATCCCCAGCGGCTCTTCGTCGCCCCCATCGTTGACGCACTCGTCCAGCACTAAATTCAGAAACTGATCGAAACCGCGAAGCACGCCGACCACGCCTCTGTTGCCGTTCAGCTTCAACCGGAGCTTTTTGTCCATGTACCTGGGGTGAGAAGGGGGGGTTAGTGGAATGGATGAAAGGAACGGCGCGAGGAGGTGAGGTGGTTGAGGAAACACCACCTCAGACAGGCATCCCGATGGAACCCTAAAGAAAATGAGCGCGGGGAAAAGAAAATCCCGCGGCGGAGGCGTGGAGACGCCATAGGGGCGCTCGGGAATCGAACCGTGGACGTACTGTTTCAGCTCGGGAACCGCGACACCCATCTCGACAAAATCGAAAGAGCGTTTGCGTGCAAGCGCACTTGATTTGTGAGTATCGATTGATTTGGGGTGGGCTTGAATTGGAATCGCGGGCGCTCATGCTCATGATTCTCAAATTCAAAGGACGACTAAATTGTTGCTAATTTGTTTCTCTTGTTTCAACTTTTGTTTCTCGACTTGTTATCTCACCTCGACGTGGGCGCGCTGTTCTTGACTCTGTTCGTTGTTTTCGGCACAGTCGCCTCCCCCGCGCTCCCGTTACGCGCCGTGAACCCTTTCGCTTCGATTTCGTTCAAGGGCTTTTGGTTTTCCTTCCCCGCCGCGCGAACTTGTTCCAGCTCGCGAAGCGTTTCGAAGCTGGTTTTTTCAGCCTCCGCGCACTCCTCCATCGTCAGCTCCACCTTCCCCCCGACACCGAGCACGTATTTCCACTGCCAGGAAGGAGCGCTTTCCGTAAGATCTGTCCATCGCTCCGCGACATCATTAGGTCCATCCGGTCCAGGCCGAAGCTCCAGGCGCGTCCCGGGCGGCACCACGTATTTCACGTCCCCGTCCAGCGCAACGCCTTTTGCGCAAAACTCGCTGTCGCCTTCTACGATGATTGAACAGCTCTCGTGTCTCGTAAGCGTGGCGGACCACGTCTGTGTGCCTTGTGCCGCCCAATCAACGCCTTTGTTCGTCACGACGACGTCGCGAAGACGGACACGGCCGCACTTTGTGTCGTCGAAAACAGTGAGGCTACTGGATTTATTTTGAGAATTTGATTTTTGTGTCACCGGGCGTGACCCCCCCAGCGCCTCACTCGCGCTGACTAACAAACTCCCCTCCACCTCCACATCGTTCCACTGCATCTCCGCAACCTCTAATCTGACCTCAGTCCGGTCATGTAACACCCCATTCTTGATTTTCTGGGACGTTACATCCCACAAAGGGCCGAGCGCCGGCAACGCGTGAAAAATAAAGCCCGGCCCGCTTTGTAAATAAGCATGGACGTCGCCGCCCTCGGGGTTTGGGTGTTTTATGTGACACCTGTCCAATAAATCCGCCGCGTTGCGTAATAAATCAAGGAAGCTGCCATCAGGCGTCTGCGCCAAGTTCTTCACACTAGGTGGTTGAGTGACATCCCTTTTCTTTTTCGCCGAGCTCGTGATCCTCCTTCGGCTCGAGTACAACACGAACGTGGGCAAGTCTTCCCATTCCTTTTCGTTTAATTTCTTCCCTGGTTCCGAAAATCCCTCGAGCGCGTCCGCGATGTTCTGCATCGAGGTTTCCAATCGACCGCCTTTTACCCCATCCTTCGTAACAGGCTTCGAGAGGTTCACTAGCATTCCAGGGAACGCGCCACGTGGCGACTTTTCTAAAGCTGTTTTGACCTGCTCCAGCCCGATGTACAGCACGTTGGTGTTTGCGGGAAATCTCGCCTCCTTGCTTCCGGGCTCCACCGGGTCGTCCGAAATGCCGTGGTTTTGGAGCACAGTGTACTCCACGTTCGAGACACCGTAGGAGTATCGGCCCTGGTCATCTGGACCGCGTTCGGTGAGAACATTGACCCCTTCGGCAGCACCAAGATGCCTTTCGCAGCTCGCAAATCCCATGGCTTTCTTTCCTCGGGCGCCCACCCCCGACAACGCGAAAATCGTGGTATCCGTCCCCGCCATCGGGTTTGTTATTTGCCGCACCACGGCGCCTGATTTGTTTTTAGCCCCCAACCAAGTGAACACCCCCTGATCACTCATGAGTTTCCAAATCGCGCCGTGCCCCCCCGGTTTCAACGCGAAGGACATCTCTTTCGAGGTGTCATCAGTGACCCACTTGCCGCCTTTCACCGTGACTACGGGTACTAGGGGTTGTTCAAACAGCCGGAAGCCGCTCTCGCCTCGTCCGAAAAAGTCGTTTGATTCAATCAAGTTTGAGATCCGCCCGTGGTTGCCCTTCGCCGCGGAAGTCATGATTGCCACCGGCGTAGTTATCTGGCGTCCAAACACCTTGTAATAAAGCCACTCCCTGGCTTGCAGGTCTCGTAATAGACCCTCCAGTAACGTCCGGCCGTTGTAGTTTAGTAAAGCCGCAGGTAACGACTCTCCTGTTTTTTCATCCGTCAAACCCAACCGGTCGCCCGCGCCCCCCAGCGGGTATATCTCCGCCATGTTCGGCAGCTCTTCCAGCCCCCAACTCGCCGCCAACCGCGCGTACTCCCCGCCGCCCTCCCTCAAGTCAGGGCCGGGAGGGACGTGCATTTGGAACTCTTGTTGTGATACGTCTCGTGTCGAACTCTTTTCACTCGTCTCACTCTTTTCGCTTTTGTCCAGGTCTTTAGAAGTAGTCGCGAAGGGTCCTCCGTACGCCTGGTGGATCAGCTCCAGCGCCGCGAACTGGTACCCCACCACGCCGCCGAGCATGTCGTAAAACGTTTCTACTTGCCGCAGGGTGTCACACAGCGGTCGAAGCGCGTTCGCCACGTGTAGCGGGTCCTCCGACGCGACATTGGACGTGAGAACCTGTTTCTGCCCAGCCGCGACCAAGGACTTGACCAGGTACGCATCTTCGGAATCGATGTTCCGCAAAACGCGCGCGACTGGGCCGTTGTCCTCCATGAACTGTTTCACACATGGATCCGACGCAAGCGCACGCTCCTTCGCCCCCAGATCGCTGCCCGCGTTTAAAATCGCATCCCTTAACGGACGCAAACGGAGCAGCTCAACGCGTTGTGACTCGAAGTCCTCCGACCGCTCACCGGCTGCCGAGTTATCGCCACCCGAGGCTGACGGTTCGACCAATCGTTCGGATATGGCGCGAGGTATTTTAGAAGGTACTCTCGTGGTTTTATACCCTCCATACCTGCGCGTGTTGAGTCCCGCGCGTACTGTTTCCGAGCCCAAGCGTTCCCGGCCATACATAGCCCGTGTCAAACCCGCACCGCTGGTCGTCGCTGATCTTTGGCTGAGGCTTCGTCTTTGATCTTTCGAGGTTGCGAACGGCGAGGCGAGTCGTGACCCTAGACCCGCGGGTTGCCGCACAGTAGCTACCATCGCCGGTAGCATCGTATCACCCGACCGTCGCGAACAAAGGAGAAATCAAAGCAGCCGCGAGGCCCCTGTGTACGCTCCGTCCCACGCGACACCGCGAATGCGATGTCGAAACCATCACCCATCCCGAGCTTTCGGTGGCTCAGAATGTTCCATTGTTCGTTGTTTTGGCGCCGATTTTGTGCGGACGGATGAGGTTGAGCGCAGTTTCCTAGAGTTAACGACGAGTTAATCGTTTTCCCAGGTCACTGTTTATAACTCAAGAAAGCACAAAGTCAATGGAGGCAGGAGGCCGATGAAATCGAAACGCCAGTTTCTTGGAAGAAAGTTGTGAGTTCGCGTCCAGCACCACAAGCGTCCGCGCTTGGGCGCGTCCCGGGACTCTTCCCCCGATGACGTCCTCCCGGTTCTTCGCGTCCGCGTCCACGTCGGGTGCTGACCCTGCCGGTCGCGTTCCACCCACCGCACAAACAGTTCGAGACCTCGTTTTGGCTATACGGTCCGAGCGCAACGGACGCACGAACACCGATCGTGACGAAACCTCCGACGACGCACAGACGACGTGTGCTATTTGCCTAGATACCCCTACCGTCCCCGCGAAACTTTCTGGGAACGACGAGGACGCACGCGGGTGTGCCAAAGAGGCGAGGCATGTTTTCTGTCTGGACTGCATAGAACGCTGGGCATCCGTGACGAACAGATGCCCTCTTTGCAAAGTGTGTTTTTGGCAGATTAAGTGGAAAGACGAGAACGGCGTCGAGCGCAGCCGTGTCGTGGAACCAAGGAAGCTGAGACCTGATACGGTCTCTGATAACGAAGCCTTAGACCAGGTTCTCGCCTCGGAACTCGAGCGCATCGAAAACACGTTTTGCGAAGCGTGCGGGGACGGGGACGACGAGGCGAACATTTTGCTGTGCGACAGTTGCGACGCGGGCTTCCACACGAAATGTTGCTGGCCCCCCTTGCCCTCTGTCCCCGACGACGAGTGGTTCTGCCCCGCGTGCGACGGCGTGGCGTACGACGAAACAGCTGTGTTGGAGTGGCCTGAGGGAGGCAGATTACGCCCGCGGTTTTCCGTGGCGCATCAGAAGGCGGTCGCGGCGGGTCATATTCCGCAACGGCGTTACCTGGCAAGGCCGGAGTGGCGCCGGCGAAGGGAGTGGTACCAAGCGTGGCAGTGGTACGAACAAGGGTACCCTTGGTGCGAAGCGAGGGAAAAAAAAGGTCCCGGAAGTTGCTTTCGTTTTGATCACACGCGTTCATGGCTGGAAACAACCAGCACAGAGGGTGGAGGGAGTAAAAAGAGAAAAGCGCAGGAGCGGTGTGCGGAGAGTACAGCAGGTCCAGCAAGTTCAGCGGAAAAACCAAAAAAAAGAACCTTCGAGGAGTTCAGGTTTTATCATAAGGAAAGTGATAAGTGAGTAAGCAGTGGTATAAGTAGTAGGAGTAATAGTGGCAAGTATTAGTATAACCTAATTAGTATTAGCTATGCTCTTATAGCTCTTATAGCATCCCTAAACACCCCTAGCTTATCCTCGTGCTACTACTGGTATCCGTCAGCGGCATGTCCCTCCCTTCGGGCGACTTCAGAAACGTTCGCTCGTTGAGGAACGTCACGGTTCGGTTCACCACCGGCCGCGTATCGGGGTCATCCTTTTCTATTAGCTTCGGAATGAATTCAGTTTGAATGAGCTGCAGGAGTTTGTGGAACTGCTTGCCGTACGCGTTGTTCATGCTGTACCCCGCGTGCTTTAAAAACGCCTCAAGCGCGGTAGCGGAGAACCGGTTCGGCGGTATCTTGTTCAGCAGCCGCGAGACCCAGGCCCAAGCGTAAGGCAAGCCGTGCGGGTGCTTACCGTGCTCGGCTGTGGTATACGACGCGTAGAAAAGCATGAAGCCCCTTAAACGCAAACACATGAAATCAGTGTTTTCTAATTTAGGAGGAGCACCGGAAGCCACCTCAGTCTGGTCCTCCGCGTTGACGTACCCCATCAGCTTGAAGTACTCGTAGTCACTAGGATTTTGGAAATAGAAGTCAGTCTTCAGTATGAAGGGCAGTCTAGTGCTATCGGACAAACAGTCTCCGGATGTATTGGGACGTATTGCGTGCGTTCTTCGTATCGGGATGATGAGGAATCCCTCACAGGATGTTATGAAAAGCTCGAAACGGAGGTGACAAACGAGCAGGAAAAGGCGAGCAGGATTTTGTGGTTTGTGTACGTACCTAGAGTACCGCCCCTCCACGAACGGGTAGTACTTAGGCACGGCTAAAACGCACTGCTCGTGAAGCAGCGCTATGAGCAATTGCCCAAACCCAGGTACAAACACAGCAACCCTGACACAAACGTCCCCTAACGCGAACGCGAACCTGTTTAGCTTGCTCACCTGCGAGTCGCACTGTGTTAAAACTCGCTTACTGAGACTCAACAGCGCGAACGTTCGTTGGGGTTCATTTTGCACAGAGTGCAGAAACTGACAAATATCCGTCGCTTTCTGTTCGATTTGTTTCTTAGTCGCCGCGATCTGCGTTACGTGGACTGTGATTTGGTTGTTCAGTAATCGGCGCTCCTTCTTCGCGGAAGCGGCGCTGGCGTACTCCACTACTCGTTGCCTGGCTTCTCGCAAAACCTCCGCGAACCGGCCCTCCGCCGCGCTCGCCTCCGCGCTCGTTTGGATCTTGGGCACAGAGCCGGGACGAGTACCTGCCCCTGACCCGGACGCACCAGCGTTATCTCGTCGGGTGTCGTCCGCTGCTTTCGACGCCGCCTCCGCATCCGCCTTGGCTTTGGCTTCAGCCACAGCCGCGGCGCTCGCCGCGCTCGCCGCCGCCGCCGCCTCCGCCTCCAATCGCCGCTTTTCTTTTTCCTCCGCCTCGAGCTTGGCCTTCGCCGCCGCTTCCTGCGCCGCTTTCGCCGCAGCCGCAGCTTCTGCTTTGGCTTTCGCCGCCGCCTCGGCTGCGGCTGCGTCCGCGCGAAGCACCGCCTCGACGGCAGCCGCGTCACGCTTCCATCGCGCGTCCATCTCGTCCAGCGCCGCTCTTTCCTCACGCTCCGCCTCCGCCGACTCTAAAGCCTCCGCCGCCACCCATTGCGTCGCGATGTCCTTCGCAGTCGCCGCGACTTTGGCTCTTTCCTCCGCCTCTGCGTTCAACGCCCAGTGAAGCTCCAGTTCAAGGGCCTCCTTGCGCCGGTCCGCAGCCGCGCGAGCAGCGGCGCGGCGCGCGGCGACGCGCTGGTGCGACACCCCGCGCGCGCGGCTCACAGCATGCAAGCCCCCAGCACCCAGCGGCGAGGCGGGCGTGTCGTTTCCAGTTCGCTGGACCGGGTCTTTGGCCAACGGCGGGGTGCCGAACAGCACCCCGTCGCTGGCGTCGTCCGACGAGTCATCCGAGTCCCTCGGCGCGCGGATCACGCACGCGCCGCGCCAATGGGAAGTGCGCGCTTCACGGGCGTGAAACCCAAGCCCATCCCTAGATCTGCCGCGTGTCTGTGCATCGCCACCTCCACAGCTGACCACGCCCAGCAGCACGTTATCGTCGGAATCTGTGCCGGAGTCGTCGGACGCGTACGCCACGCCGCCCGGCGCATGCACCGCCATGCCGCGCGCGGGCGAATGGCCATAGCAGGTCGTAAGAAATGATTTCGTTGGCACTCCCAATTGCCAAAACCGCGGTCGTCAAAAGTGAGAAGAGATATTTAATTGTCTTCACAGTGCCGCGCACCCCCCGGCTGCTGCGATGGCGATCGCCCCCGTGGAAACCTGGACGTTCTGGGCCCCCTTCACGTACGGCTTGCTGTGCGTGTTAACGGGGTGGATCGCGAGCGGGTTGATTTTCCCCGCCATCGAACGCGCGTCGTACCGAGCGTCGAAAAGGCTGGACCCAAGCCAATGGCCCACGATCGTACAGGTGGTTGATGAGCTCGTGGCACACAGCCTGTTTCCTTCGTTCGGCCGGTGCATCCTAGTGTCATCCTTCTACGGCGCAGCCGTGGTGATGAACCTCGGCAGGGATGAAACGCACTTCGGAGGTACGTATGGATGCTATGTGCAAACGCGTTGCAAAGCGCGTCGCATTTCGAAATTCAGCCTCTGCGTTACCTAAAATTTTCTTTTTTTCAATCGACTGACCGCCCTTCCTCCTCTTGTAACAGGTCCTTGGATCGAGCAGCTCATCGCGTCCGTGATGGTCGTCGTGACCTTCCGCTTAGCGTTGAGAGTCATCGACTTTGCGTTCGTGTTACATATGAAGAACGTCACTGGTTCGCTATTCCAGGGAACGAATTCCAAAGAATTGCGAGCGCTGGTCCGAGCGTATTCCAAAAAGGAAAAAGAAGTTGACCACCTGGACGACGCCGAGAGTGGCAAGAAAAAATCCGGCAGCTGCTTCGGCAAAGCCCGTAAACCAAAGAATGTGTACGACCCGAGCGACCGCAAGATCAACGACTATTCGGATGTTAAGCTCGATCCCGAACAGGAAAAGAAGTTCGAACAGCGCGCGATGCACTTCATTAAAGTGAGGGCTGATTTGGAGCGCGAACGGGCTCATTTGAAGAAGGAAATCGAACATGCCATGAAATCGCAGACACACCGACGCAAAGAAGTGCTCGCTGAGAAACGAGAGGTGAAAGCACAAAAGAACCAAGGCAACGCTTTGTCGATTTTGAAAACGGCGCCGGCGCAATCGGAGCGAACCAAAACTGGTGGGGGATCGCCGTTGCCGTCGCCGCGGAGCCGCCCTACTGAATCCGACGCGTCCCCCGCGGCGCAAGCCGCGCTCGACCGCTTCGACGAGAACCCGAAGAAAAGCAAGGCGCTTGGTATTCTGCAGAAAGCGCCCTCCATGGCGGATCGTGGAGTTGTGCATACTGGCGGTACTACCGCTGGTGCGCCTCAATCTCCCTCCGCTACGTCACCCGGCGCAATCACCCCCGCGGCGCAAGCGGTGCTCAAGCGCTTCGAATCACCGAGTGGGATGGACGCTGGGATGGATGCTATCGTCACGCCTGGCAAGGTGAAGGTTGACACGAGTGAGTGGATCGACACCGTTGATATCGAGCGCGTTAAGGTTGCGAAGAGTCTTGAGCAACGAACAAACGCGCTTCACCAGGAACAGAAACAGCTGGCGAAGGATATTTACGAAGCGCGGAAGGCTCGGTACGAGTCGGATCGCGCGAAGTGGATGAGCGAGAAACGCACGGACAACGCAGCGATGGAACAGCTCGCGTCATCGCCGAACTCAGCGATGATGCTGAGCAGTATGAGCACGAAAGATTCAATCAGCGTGTTGAAGAATGGTAAGCAAAACTCTGATGAAATCGATTCCCAGATGAAAAGCACGCGCAGAGACGACGGGGATTTCGACGGGTTCTCAGACGCGCACGTGGTTTTGATTCTCCGGCGGTTCGCAAAAGGAATAGCGGCGTACCTTTTCCTGGCGTGGTTTTTAAAAGTTTGGAACGCGGATTTCACGTTTTTCGTCGCGTTCTCCGCGGTCGGGGCGCTGTTCGTTTTGTTCTCCTTAAGGGAAGCTGCGATGAACGTTATCGGCGCGTGCGTCATCGTGTTTTACCGAGCCTTCGTGGTTGGGGATTGGATCAAAATCGAGTGCGAACGCACCGGCGGCACGCCGCGAGAAGGCGTCGTGAGGGACATAAACTTTTTCTTCGTCACCCTGACCAGGGTGGACGACCTTACCGTGATCAGGGTGCCGAACGTGGTGTTCCTTCGACGTGCTGTGATTAACGTGAGCAGACAGCACGTGTTCAGGCACGAGTTTGTTATTCCCGCAACGTACGCGGGTAACAACAGTAAAGGAATGGACTCGCTTCGTTTATTCATGAACGAGTGTAAGAAGAGGGTGGAACGCGTCGGGGAGGTGATCAACGTCTGGGTGGTGCTTGACCCTGACCCGCTTGGAGTTGGGGGGGACGAAAGACGCGTGCGTGTGCGCTTCGACTTTGCGCACGGCCCCGCGTCGCCCCGAAACATGAACGATGAGAAGCCGCTGAGCGTCGCCGGCATCGAGTGCCGCGCCTGGCGCGCTTGGCTCAACTTCCTCACGGTACGGGATAACGCGATGACGGTGGCGATTGACGCCGCGGACGGCTCCAACGGCGTCGCGCTCGGGACGATGGAAGGTGCGTCATCAGGAGCCGGGGGGGCTATCCGCGCGCTGGACGTGAACCACCCCCAGCCAGGAACCAACGAGGGGGGGTACGACGCCATGTTCCGTGCCACGCAGCGGCACGCAGGCCCAAGCGTGAATGTCGGTTCCATCGGCACGTTGCCGTCGCCGCCGCCGCCCGCGCCCAAGCCCGCGCCGAAGTCGCCGCACAGGCAATGAACCGGCAATTGAAGACGAAACGTTTCTTTATATCGGTACCTGGTACGATAGTTGTTTATAATACTGTTATAATGAGTTAACTGTTCTATCTAGTCGTCACTCTCCCCCGTCCACGCTTTCGCGTTTTTCCCGCTACTCGCTACGAACTTCGGAAGGTCGTCCTCAACGTCTAGGACTCTGCTCGCGTAGTACATGTGGTGCGACGGCTTCAATCGTGGAAGCGTTAGATGCACATCCAAAATCGCAAGCGGCACGACTGCTATTTTCCTGTTAGACAGCGTGGCGTACACCGGAGAGGCGCAGTGTTCGCACCGGAAGCGCTCCACGCGCGTGGAGCTTTCGAAACTCGTGAGTTTTGGTTTTTGGGATTCGGCATCATCATCACCTTCCGTCTCGGACACCCTGTGCACCTCAACCTTCCCGCCGTTGAACAGCGCCTGCGCAGAGAACGGCGCCCCGGAAAGCTTCCTGCAGTTCGTGCAGTGGCAGATGGAAACCGCCATCGGTTCGCCCACACACACCACGCGAACCGCGCCGCAAAAGCACGTCCCTTGGCGAGACGCTGACTCGGCGTCTTCCGCCATCGCGCGAGTGACTTGGTTTCGACGCGCGGGTGTTTGCCTGTTTGGAGCGCCACGGGTGAGGCGGATCACGCGGCGGGCGACTGAATCCGTGACAGGCGTGGACCGCGCTCCCGCCACAAGCATCGACGAAGCAGCGCGCTGCGTGCTGTGCAGGGGCCTCGCCGACTGAACGAATTCGTGGAGGATTCGGACGGAACTGAGTTTATTATTTCGGGATAGATTTCGGGAAGGCCTTCACAGGTCAAGGCGCGCGGATTCCACCCGGACTCGCGGAATGTCCACCGCTTTTGCGTTCCCCACCGTGCGCGCTACGGGTGCGTCGCCCTCGCGCGTCTCTTCGTCGGGAGGCGCACGCGGAGCGACGTCTGTTACTCGGCATCCCTTGACATCATCCGGTGTCGTTATCCCCGCAAATCGCGCGTGCCTGAGATTAATGTCAACCAAACGACGCACGCACGTGCCACGGAGTTCCGCGTCAAACGACCTCCCCGCGCACGTGGGCATCATCGAAGACAGTAGCGTCCACGGCAGCAGCCTGGTCAGCACCGGCCTGAACCCCAAACCCAACAGCGCCTCTCTATCATCCCAAATTGAAATTCAAGGCGTGCACCACGTCGCGGTGATTGTGCAGTCCATGAAACGATCGATGGATTTCTACCACCGCCTTCTCGGCCTGCCAATCAACCCCGACCGACCTACCGATAAACTGCCGTACGACGGCGCGTGGCTCATGATAGGTCCTGAGATGTTACACCTGATGGAAGTGCCGAACCCGGATCCGGACGATTTAGAGTTCCGCCCGGAGCACGGAGGAAAGGACCGGCACTTTTGCATCGGCGTTAAAAACTTGAAACCCCTGACGGACGCGCTCGAGTTGGAAAACATACCGTACACCGCTAGTCGAAGTGGAAGGCCTGCGATTTTCTTCCGTGACCCGGATTGCAACACGCTAGAAGTGGTGCAAGGCATGGAGTGGAGGGGGGAGAATGACCGGAATTTAACGCTCCAGTAGGTGTAATATTGACGAAATAAACTATCGTTCATCGATTCAAGTCGCTCGGCAGTTTATTCTTTCCGAATTTCTCTTCAATGCTTCGGTACGTCTGTTCCCGGTGAATAGCCATCGCGGTCATCCCGTCGCTTTCCCTTTGAATCTCCATGTCACATTCGTGGATGCCTCTTAACTGGTTCAAGCACCCCGCGTGCCCAAACTCAGAGGCTAACATCGCCGCGGTGTTCCCGGAGAGGTCAACGGCGTTGACGTAGTGAGAAATCGATTCGGATGAGAACTTTTTTCGTTCCTCTTCGTCTTCGCCGAAAAAGCCACCCACGATGCGCGCGACGCAATCCACCCGGCCATTCATAGACGCGCAGTGTAAAAGCGTCCGTCCTGTTTTCGGATCGACGGAGTATATACTCACTCCGCATCTGTTAATCAAAATGTCAAGGCAAACCGCGTGGCCTTTTGCAGCAGCCTCTCGAGCTACCTTGCCTCCCGCGCCGCCGTCGGATGACGACGACGCTCCATCTTTTTCGTTTTCGTCACTCACAGATTCAAATCCCAAGTCGCACCCTCGGTCCAGAAGCGCCTCTAACGTTTCACGTTTGCCGTTTTGAATCGCTTCTAGCGCAGCAGCCCTTACCTGTGCGTCCCTGATCTTTTTGGTTGATTTGTCTGGAGCGGGGACGTACGCGTCGTCCATCACAGCCGTGAGTTTTCCCACGTTCCCATCCTTCGCCGCATCCACTAATAATGGGTACGCTTTGAACAAACGATCGACGTACGACCGCTGGTCCGTCGACGCAGCATCCGAGTGTGCCACGCCCAGGTTCCAGCTCCCGGGGGTGCCGCCGCCACGAGAACCGCTGGTATTCGATGCAGAACTCTGAGTGTCTTTACCAGACGACGCGGATTCCGTCGTCGCAGAGACAGGTACACGGCTTCGGGCGGCGCAGACCGTAGGCACACCGTTAGTGCGCCGCCGTGCCACTGGCGTCTGGGACGTGGACGCAGTGGAGAACGACCGCATGACGTGAAACGGAAGCACGCACACGCACAGTACCAACCAGGAGCACACGGGACTCGCCACACCCGCGCACCTGCGTATGGCGGCGGGGTGTGCGCACGCACCTCCATCTGAAAACTTGTTTCGAATATTTTACTGTGTGACTCAGCAACCGAATCGATTCACATTCATTCTGGGGACGCGCCGGCCTCCCCAGAAGCGATGTCTCTGTTCCACTCGCTTGGTTTCGCCGGCGCCTCGTATGTCGTCTTGCGCTTGGTGTTGGAGCAGCTCGCGGAGATCCACCGGGGGCACTTGAAACGAATTCGGAGGGGCAAAACCGGGGGGTCCAATCGATCCCGACTTGGCATCCCGATTGTGAAACCCGGCACTAAAATCTGTGTGTACGGTTTGAGCGCCAACCCCCCCACCGGCGTTGGCGGCCACTGCTCAATCGTCCGGCACTTGCAAAGCCAGTTCGATGAGGTGTGGATATTACCCGTGTACAGACACGTGTACTCCACGAAGCAAAACATGGAGTCGTACGAGCATCGGAGGAAGATGTGCGAGCTCGCGTTTACGCATCATGGTGAGATTGGCTCACCAAAAAAATCCCCAAAACAACGAAAACAAAACAACGTCCGCGTCCTGGACGTCGAAAAGAAAGTCGTGCTCCAAGCGCAGTCGAACGCAATCAACCGAGACCTACCGTTGGACTCCGTGCAGATAGGCTCCTATGATATTCTGTGTGAAGTGCAGTCTGTGAATAATGATAAAACAATAAAGTTCGCGTGGTGTCTGGGCGGCGACGCGTACGTGGATTTGCGAAACGGGAAATGGAGGAACCACGAAAAGTTCCAGCGAGGATGCGAGCAGGTAGTGGTGCCGAGAAACGGAGGTACAGAAGCACTGGAAGAGGTCGGCTTGAACGCCAACACAACCCTGTTAGAAATAGAGGAAGTCAGTGAGAGTGTATCGAGCACGGTTGTTCGGGAGATGTTGCTCGAGAGAGTGCAATGGCAATCAGTTCCGGGAAACGAGACGAGGCAATGGGACGGCAGGGATTACGACCCTGAGGTTTTGACCGATAGTTTGGACCCGGTGGTGTTGCGGTACATCGAAGAGAATGGATTGTACGGGATAGGGACAGGGGCATAGACTAGTGTATTAATATTTACGGAGTCTCTATTCTTAGGCAGCGCTTATACCTTCAAGAGCTTTACGTACGGCTTTTGGCAATTTTTTCGATTGCCAAAATAATAACGCTATTCGGAACATGTCCCAACTTCAATCAGATCTGGGAGCGCTTGGTGCAAACACGATGGGCACCTCGCTGGAGACGCTTCCCCGTGAGTGTCTGGAGGAAGTGCTTTTGAACTTGGACGCCAAAGATATGGTCTCAATGATGGCGACGTCCAGGGCATTGCGTTTGGTGGCGGGTGGGGAGAGGATGTGGGCCGATCTCGCGTATCGGGATTTCGGCGTGTGCGAGGCAGCGGGCGACGAGACCGCGTCATCTTGCACTCCTGAGGGCGACGCGCTGGAGGGATCGCGGTGGAGGGCGTTACACGCTGATATACAAACGCAGTTAAACAGACCCCACTGCGTGATCGACGACCCTTCGGACGAAACCCCGTACGACTCGCGGTGTCCACCGAACGTTCCCGCAGCGAGCGAGGTTCCCGCGTTGCGAAGTAAAGGTTTATTCTGCGACGGCGGCGTGGACGAGAGCGACCCCGAGAACTGGTTCGGGAACGTGTTCGACAACGAAGGGTGCACGCACAGGTTCTACTGCAGCGCTGCTACGAACAACATCCACCTCGTGGGGTGTATCACGGAAGGTGATATCCACGGGGCGTATAAATGGGCGGCGGCGAGCCGAGCGCGAAGACGGTTCATGGCCAAAACGTGCTCCTTGTTAGCGCACGTGCTCGAGAAGCTAAGCGCGCAGAGCTCGTTACCGGCTGCTGAGCAGTTAAATTTTGACACCGTAGTGGAGGCTGCAAAGCAACTCCCTCCGTACGATTTCAACGCCTGGCCATCGGAAGAGTTAGGCGCGTTCTTTACGCACTACGTCCACCAGTACCGGCGTGATGATCCCATTTCGAAACTGTTCATAGATCCGGCGACGGGTGACGTGGTGACGCTCGGAGCCGAGTTTTCGATGAACACTGGCATGTTAAACATAGCAGACGCCGGGATGAAGTTACTTAGTAAGTTTCAAAAAATCGCGCAGCTCGTTGAGCGAGATAACGAACTGGAAAGCGACCTTGCGGAACCGGAAGAGCCGAAGACGCACTGCGAGCCGTTGAACGAAGCGGAACACAACTTGTACACGTACATGTTTAAAACGTCGCCGAGGCGTTCGTTGGGTGTGCGGGAAGCCATGATGGGAAAACGGCCAACCAACCGGCTCGCCGCGACGCAGTGGAAAGAACCCCTTGATTTGTTCGCGCAAAACACAGCTGTGCGAAACTTCACGCACCTCTACGCGCGATTCAACATTGCCGGACTTATTGAAGCCGAGAGTGTCCGCGACGATACACTGGGGATTGCGGATGGGAGCGAACAGGTGTCGCGCTCGGCGTGGCGCAACGACGTCGAGGACGACGGGCGTGTCAAGGTGAACGATAAAAATAAAAAGACGCAAGAGACGTTTAATCACGAGAGTTTCGTATTGCACGCTGGGTGTACGCAGTTTTTCGTGCACGACCCGGAGGACCGGCGGGACGTGCTGTACAAACAAGTGGATTACGGCGACGAATACTACGAAAATGACTACGATCACTGGATGGCGGGCTCGTGCGTCGACTCGGACGTCGATAAAAAACCGCCTCGCATTTCTAAGTTCATGCGAAATTTTAAGCGTTGGCGTCACGTCGGTGGCATTGTGAACGCGTTTGAGATTGATCGCACCGGCGCGTTTACGTGTCCTGTTTCCTCCGGCGCTGTGTTTGTATCGCCCGGCCCGCCTCCCGTGATGGACAAGGATACACGCGAGAAATTAAGACACGCCGCGCCCGGGAACGCGCCTGAGATGAGCTGGAATCCGCAGGCCGCGGGGGTTGGCGACTGGACGCGAAACGCGGTGAGTTCTCGAAACGCTTCGACTTCCGTTTTCGACGACATAGACACTGTAGAGAAGCTACAAGCTGCTGAAGTTGAGGGAACTGTCCCGAAAATCACACAAATAAAGGAAACGCCCAACGGCGTCGTAGCGGAGTTTGAGCCGCCGGCAAAACGAAAACACGGCCTGGACACAAAGCACGCATTCACCCCCGTGTGCTGGTTCAAGTTCCACACACGGGACTCGCTTGAGCCGGCAGTAAAGTCCGACCCTCAAAGGGACGTTTTGCGGTACGCACTTCAGAAACCGCGATGGTCACGCATGCACTGTCTGAAACTAATCGCGCCCGAGAATTTAATGCGCGAGTGGGAGGACGACCACCCCGCGCCGAACGTCGATATACGAAGGTTCACTTTGTTCGGCGCGGAAATAGCGCTCAGTGACTTTTCAATAGGCGACCGAGAGTATGTAAGCAAAGCGGACTCGGGGCGGTTCACGAAAACCCCGGGGGTGGAGTACGGAGACGATGACAGCGACGAGTTTTTTTCTGACGAAGAGGATGATGAATCTGGCGAAGACGACGCTGACGAAGACGAAGAAGAAGAGACATGAGTAGCATAGATAGCGGTGCATGTATTCTACATCACTACCCCTGACCGACGAATCTTTATTACTTGTTTGTTTTCTCCCACTCCGCGGGGGTTTTCGTGGAGAGCTGCAGCGCGTGCAGGCCGTCGTCGAACTCCTTCTGCAGAATGGCATTCACCAACCGGTGGCGTTTGATCGGAGTCATGCCCTGGAACTGGTCCGAAACCACGGTAACGCTAAAGTGGGACTCGTTGGAACGAACACCAGCGTGGCCGTCGTGCAAACCCTTGTGGTTCGCGTGCTTTTCGCTGTCGTCGTTCACCACCAAGACCTCGGGGGACAGCTCAGCCGCGATCTTCGTCTCGATAGATTCGCCGATGGGGCCGTAGACCGCTCTTAGGGGGCGGGGGGCGGGCGTGGCACCCGTGGGAGCAGCACGGCCAAAACGACGCGGCACCGCGCAGGGCGCGACGAGCGAGGCGAACACAGTCGCGGACATGACGAGGTGTGACGTGCGGGACGATATGGCGCGGGGGGTTGGATGACGAAGACAGGTGTTCGGGGATAAAAAAAGGATTGCAAAAAAATTGATGAGCACTTGTATTTCACGCTTGCAGTCTTCTTACAAGCGACTCTTCTCTGTCTCCTTATACGCGATAGATCCGCACCTTCTTCCCCCCCTCTTGCCCGTCTTTGCCAAGTGCTGTGTACTCCACGGAAATGTCAAGCGCCCTCGCGCGTTCCTCCTCCGCGCACTTCGCCATCCCGACGCGCACCTTGATTGAATGCGCCGGGTTTTCAGAAGTACCTAAAACTGACTCCGTTTTTGACTCCACGAAGTCGTACCCGCTGGGCGCCATGGCGATGGGTTCCGGGAAGTGCAGCATGGTTTGCGCCCAGTGCGTCTGTCGTGCATGCGGCGACGTGGAGAGCACGTTTGGCTTTTCTTTTGAAAATCTTTCACTGAACAGGGTGTCGAACCAAAGCACGACGCCATGTACCATCAAATTGCCGTTCGCGTCTTCCGTTATGAGCGTCGATTTTTCTGTCAACCCGGTGGCGCCTTCCCCCGAGCCGCACGTGACACTTCTATCGACCTCATCGCCCCTAACGCCGTCACTCCGCGCGGTCAAAACAACCTCAGCAGCGGTGAAATCGAGCTCGTTCACGGTCACTGTGCTTAAATCCAGTCTTTTGACTTCTTGACTGTCAGTCACTACGTGCTCCCCTTTCACCGGCGCTACAATAGCTGTCTTCACCGCGTCGCCCATCAAGTTCCCCTGCACGATGGGCATTTCCAGGCCGTACACGTCATCCCAGAACGGCAGTGAGGTTGCGTTCCGTCCGAACCCCGCGATGTGAATCGTCGCGATATCGGGTAGAACGGCGCCTCCTTTTTTTAATAATAAATCGCGCGCCTCGATCACGGTGTCGAACATGCTTTCGAAAAGCAACGCGTACCCCATCCACTCGCTGACTAGGACGTCGAAGGAGTTCGGGACCAGCGGGTTTGGGTTCTCAGAGTCAGGATACGCAGCAGTCGCCTGTCCTGCTGTTTTCAGAAGCTCCTCTACTTTGCCCTGTACGATTTTTATTTTACCCTCGAAGCTGTTGTGCGCGACGTTCGCGCGCGCGACTTTCGCGATGTCCGCGGCGCCATCCACGCCGACGACGGCAGCCGCCCCCCCCCGCGCCGCAAACATGCTCAAAATACCAGTCCCGCACCCTACGTCTAACACTTTCTTGTCCTTGATACAGCTTGGGTTCTGCTCCAACGCCACCCTGTACGCCGCCGTGCGCGCCACGTCATCTAGCATCACGCGGTGGATGTCGAAGAACGAGTACGAACCGAAGTAGTTGTCGTCGATCAGCTCTTGTGAAGTTGGAGGTTTTTCGTTGAGTTTAGGGGCTGTTGAGCCGCGGGGACGCATAGGGGGTGCTTCTGCTGTGGAAGGTGCATCAGCTGAACTACTAGCCGCTAGCCCCGCGCCTACGTTCGCAGGCGCGTCATCTATATCCTCCAAGGTCTCCCCTAGCCGGAGCGACAATTCCAAAACGCGCATGCGAAGCGTCTCGTTCTCGGCGCGCGCGGTCGCGAGCGCCGCCGACGTTTCGTTTTTGTCCATCCCCTCACATTCCTCCGCTTTTTTCTTCGCCGCCTCTTCCGCTGCTTGGTCGTCCTCCACCGCATCACCATCCATACCCACGCCCACGAAGTCCTCCCAGTCGAACAGAAGAGGGTCGTCTTGCAACGCGGGGGCTAAAAACTTTTCGTCGCGGTGTTTGCCGCTTTTGATGCCGGCGGCTGCCGCCTGTGCCGCTGCGTTGGGATCCGAAGAGTGTTCCACAGCGCACGTACGCGCGTAGTTTAAGCACTGCATCGCGCTGTAGAAATCCATTTTGTGTTCCGCGTACAGCACAGCAAGGTCGAACCCGTACGCATCCGCGGCATGGCGAAGCGCGGCGTCCGGCGATGCGTGCATCTCACCAGAAAACAAGCACTTGGTAACACGCGCTTCTTCGTTCTCCTCTGTCCACTCCGCGAAATCACCCTCTTCACCCACCATATCAATGGAGTGCGATGTTTCGGAGCCTTCGTCGGACATCGCGAAGATAGCCCGCGTGGTGAATGCACGCGCGCGGGGGTATCTAACGACGGGCGATGAAAGTCCGAAACATTTAATCTGAAGTCGGCGGTCGGCGGCTGAGCGGTGGCGGAACTAGTCCATAGACTGACAACAGACCGGCAAAATGGGGGACAAACACCAGAGAGCACCCACTCGCTCGCCTCACTCACGGACTCATTTTAGGAAAAGGCGGGCGAGATCCAATCATTCATCCAGTTCGGTGTGGGCACCTAGCTCGGTGGGCACAGGCCTCTCCGGCGCTCGAGATGGCGTCGACTGCCGTGCGGCGAAAAATCAAGCTCCGCGCGCGGGATTTCGAGGTGCGCCGCGCTAAATACACCTATAGCTCCCTACCTCCCTCTGGATCTCGTGATCGCAATGGTCCTTCGGTCGGGTGCTTTTTACCTTACACTCGTCAACCAACCCTAACCTTCCCTCTCCCTGTGTTTTCGGACACACAACCTATTGTCTCCCCCAACCCACACAGAGCGACGAGTACTTGCGCAAGCTAGAGGGCATAACGTTACGGTTAAGTTCCGTGTTCCCTGATGCCCCGCCCATGGACAGGGAGGACGTGGCGCGTTTGGTGATGGAGCTCACGCAGGGTCACGAGGAGTGCCTGGGGGTAACGTCGAGTACCCTGCGGGTGATGATGAAGATCCCCTTCCGCCACTGGGTGGATTTCGCACCAGCGGGGGGGCTATTTATTATCCTGAAAACGTGCTTACAGCACAAACACGACAACAAACTGCGGCGGTTCGACTGGCAAAGCGAAAAGAAACGAAACGAGTTCGTCGACGTCATGCATCGGTGTCAAGACGATTTGAACGCAAGAGGGATGCGCCGCGTGGTCCGAGTAGCAGTTGCGGAAAACGAGTTCAACACACCTGAAGCGTTGAGCAGAATACAGGACGCGGTTAAGGCCACGAACGCGGTGCTCGCAGTTTCCGCCAACGAGGAGGGCGTCACGCACGTTCTGCACGCGTCTCATGTTACGAATCAAAACACTTTGGACAGTGGAAACAATCAATCAGTACCGCGCGACGAAATCAACGGCGACACCGGTAACAAAACCCACGACACGAACGAAAACGCGTGCATTGTGCTCGGCGTGGTTGGCAAAGAGGCGCTGGTGCGTTATTTGCGGTACCCCGAGTCGTACGAGCAGTGGGTCTCGCTCGCCACCGCCACGGCGATCGCGCAGCCGGGGGGAAAGCACAACCTCACCTCACCACCGCCCGACCGGGACCAAGACCCTGAGAGAGACCACCTGTGTTTGGGTTCGTGGTGGGGGGGGCACACGTCGCGAAGCCGCGTGCGAGGTGCCGGGAATAGCGCTCAGCAACCCACGCACGTCTTCGCCAAGTGGCTCACGGACAGCGCAACCTTCAATGAGTGGTGCGAAGAGGGTGAGTATAAATGGGAGGACCCGGCGACACAAGCGACGCGGGCGGCGCAGGAGGCGTTCGAGGCGAGGGAAGCTGAGGCGGCGAGGGCGGCTGCGGCTGCTGCGAACCTAGCCGGTCCCCGTTTGGGCGACAAAAGGCCTGGAGATAATAAAACACAACCTGACGCTTCGGTTAAGCGCGAGAAGACCACGGGCGAGGGGGGCGAAGTGCTCGCGCCGTCGCGGTTTGCCGAGCGCGTCGCGCCGAACGTCGTGAAAAGACAAATCGTCACGCCGCACAAGGTTGTGTCCGCCGCGTGTGCGGGTGACTTTGGCGACGGGCCTTCTGCAGTGCTGGCACAAGTCACAGGGGGTAGCGCAATCCCGGGCATGGCCGTGCTTCCAAACTCAAGAGAGCAACGATCCGTGCCTGTTTTGGAGAACATCTCAAAGGGGCAGCGAGTAGACGCGCGCGCCGCTGCCGCGAACATCACGCGCATCCTGCAAGACGCCGTGAAGAGACTTGACGATTTTACTCAACATGGTGACGTCGAGATGGCCACAACCACGTCCACTACGACGGAACGAACCACCCACGTTCTTCCCGGGTACGCCGCATGGTTCAATAAAAACAAAGTGCATTTGATCGAACAAAGGGGCGTTCCTGAATTCTTTACAGACGAGTTGAAAGATAAAGAAGAAACCGAGGCACACTATACCGCCATGCGCGATACCGTGATGGGTGAGTATCGACGGATTGTTTCGAAGTCGAAAGCAGACACGTTGACCTTTACGAGAGAGTTACAAAAAGCTATGTCCACGTCCGCGCCTGAAGCGAGCGCCGCACCCGCCGCGCTGCAGCGCGTGTTTGACTTTTGCGCGCGGTGGGGACTGGTGAACTGGAGGGCTGGGGATGTGGAGGGATCAGGTGGTATAGGCGCTGTGGATTCTAACCCACCTCCTGGCACCACCGCCGCCGCCTCGGATGCTTTGTTCCGGTTCGCCCCCGCGCCCACGAACGGTGCCGCCGCCACAGCCGCCGCCGCCGCCGCCGCGCGCGACTTGGAGGACGCCACCGCGCGCGTTCGCGACGTCAACGCGCCGCGGGGCGTCGGTAGGCCCCCGAAGGTCAAGGATACCCCCCCCGGCTTGGCTCTTTCGAAGACTGAGTTGTTCCTGGGGGGTGGTGTGTTGGATACATTATGTTTGGGGCAGAAAATGCACGATTCAGTGCCGTCTAAAGAGTCTGTGCGTACACCGCGGGCGTGTCGCGGGTGTTCCGTTTCCCTGGTGGGCGCCGGGCGGGCGTACTACCGTGTGGAGGAGACTAAACGCCCGTACGATTTCAACTCCGGAAAGCCGAAAGAGGCCGACGTCACGTGTGTCGTGTGCTTCGCCGCTGGGAAGTTGCCGGACGGGGCCTCGTCCTCTACGTTCACCAGGGTGGTGTCCACCGACAGTGGAGATCCGAATCTCGATACTTCTGCAAATAAAAAAACAGAAAAAGACTCCGGGAGCGACGACGACGTTGACGACGACGCCGATTGGACGGACCAGGAAACCTTGACTTTGCTGGAGGCGGTGGAGCGGCACGGGGAGGACTGGTCTGCGGTTTCCTCGCGAGTCGCGACGAAAACGGTGGAGCAGTGCGTTAAAAAATTCGTGCGCATTCCAATCGAAGACGCGTTCGTCGAGCGTTTGGACGGAGGTGAAAATTCCGACAAAAATCACGACGACACCTCCGTTCCATTCGCGCAAGCGCCCAACCCGGTGATGGCCAACGTCGCGTTCCTCGCAACCTGCGTCTGCCCCAGGGTCGCTGCGGCCGCGGCGAAAGCCGCGCTCGTTTCGTTGTCTCAAGCCGCGGATCCGGGTGGGGATGCAGACAACGCAGACAACGCCGACCAAGACCTGGGCCCTTCCCCTTCTGTGACGAGCGAACAGGTTGTCGCCGCCGCGGGCGCTGGCGTTGCGGCGGCGGCGACTCACGCCAAGCTTCTCGCGGACCGGGACGGACACGAGATCGAGAAACTAGCGGTGGGGGTGGTGGAGATGCAGATGAGGAAAATCGAGCTCAAGCTGCGGCAAATCGAGGACCTGGATAAGGGCTTGGACCGCGAGCGTTTGGCGGTTGCGAAGATGTTTGAACAAATCGCGAACGAGCGGGAAAATTTCGAAAGGAACAAAGCGGAAGCCGAACAAAGGGCGAAACAGGCGGAGGAGGAAGAGCTGAAACGGCGAGCCGCGGAGGCTGAGGCGGCGGCTGCAGCCGCAGCAGCGGCCGCGAAAGCCGAACAAGAGAGGCGGAGTATAGCGGCGATGCTCGCGGCGTCGAAGCCGCCCACGAAATAAGAAAGACAAAAATAGTATCTCAAAATTCTGCTAGTCTACTGCGCTACTTTTCGCGCTTTTATTTCAGGTGCCACACCACAGCGTAGGCGTAGATCACCACCCCTACGACGCAGCACCCTAGGCCGACCCAGTACGCATCCTGCACGGTCCAGTCATCTTCCCGATGCTCTAGTTCTATGTTGTCTTTGTCAGACTGATTGCCAGTGCTCCCCATGTCGTTCTTTCCATCCTCCACTTCCAACAACGGCTTCGCCTCCTCAACCTTCGCCTTCTCCTCCGCCTCTCTCCTCTTTTCATACACGTCGTGGATGTTGTACGCCAGCGAGGCGGTACAACTCATGGCGAACCCGATAATCGCCTGCGGCGTCTCTGTCCTTTTATCAACCAGCAAATCCGAAAACACGATTGTTGATAGGTCTTTGAACGGGGTACAAATCGCGCTGATGATCGCGCTCGTCATTTTGACGAAAATCAGGTTGAACAAAACAACCGCGATGGCGAGCGCGCACACGATGCACAGAATGATGTAAAAATCCTCCCCGAAACCACCTTCGTCTGGGTTCAGTTTCAACCGGTGCGCCACGACGTGCGCATCGACCCACGCCGCGTTGACAAAGAAAAGGAGGCACTGCTGCGGAGCCGAGAGAAGCATGGTGGCCATGCCTGATAGTTTCAGCGGCTGTAAAAGCGCTTGCATCAGTAGTAACCTCACCACGTCCAGCCCCAAGCTTGATATGGTTAAGATGAACCCAATAGTGCTCAACTCCACTTGCCCGAACTTGATCAGAATGCCCCCTACGGAGACCACCGCCGCGGCCGCGACTGTGCTCCACTTGAACTTTGCGCTCCCAATCGCGATGCTCAACATCGTGACCCCGACTGGTAATAAACTCCCAGTCATGGCGTAAAACGCGGGGGAGACGTACTGCACGGCTTTGTTTTGAAGGAACAGCTTTAGTGAGAGGACACCGGAGAAGGGGAGCAACATGGTGAGGTAGTTCCACCGGCTTATCCGTAACTTGGCCGCCTCTTCCGGTTGCCTCTTCATCATGAACGCGCCGAACGCGGTGCACACCAGCTGCTGCACCGCCAACACCGAGCACTGGTACGGGTACCCCGAGCGGAACAGGTGCGCCATCACCAGCGCCAGGCCGGAACTCACCACCACCACCAGGACAGCCATGACGAAAATGGCGTTACCTGTGGGGGGAGCATTTGAGGCATCCTTCCCCAACGCCATCGCGGATTACACCCCTACACACTTGAACGCAAAAGTTCCTTTCCGCCCCGCGGTCTTCCACGATACCGCCCTCAAGGGTCACCGAAGGATCCAGGATTGCAAACCGCCTGGCACAAGTCGACGCGTACACGAACGCCCCGTCTGTCCGCGTGTCGACGTGCGCGGCGAGTTTAGGAAGGGCGCGGCCGGTGATCAACCAAAATCTATAGGAAGGAGGTAACACCCACAGTATTCACGCTAGCTGGTATCGAACTTTGTATGGTGCGTTCATGGGTTAATCTTGAGTCATCCTGCTCAAAAATGACGGGATTTTTGTGCTGCGAAAGAAATCAAAAAATTTATTCGAGCAGCTGAGGTATATTTCACTTCAAGCCTCTCGCGTACTATAAGGTATTATTGATTCTACTCCCTGGTCAAAGCTGCGGTCCGACTGATTCCGGCGGCGGCCCTCCCACCGTCCCCACCCTCCCAGGCGTTTTGGGCGTGGAAACATCCGCCAGCACCCCCACGTCGCTCCCCCCCTCGGTTTCGCGTTTCGTCTCGCTCCTCACCTTGTCCTTCTTCCCCGTTTCGCGGTGCTTGTACCACTCGAACGCGCGGTACATCAGGTCGTCGATGTCCGCGATGAGGAGCTCGTAATCCTCCTCCCTGAGCTCGGACATGAACAGACACTTGTCCAGACACATGGACACGGTTTCCGGGAACCCCGCGCTCACCATGAGCTCCGCGGTCTGCGCCGCTTTCCGGAGCTGTTCGCGTTCGTTCAGAAGCTCTTCGACTTCCCTGCGCAGAAGCCGATCGCTCGAGGAAGTCTTCTCGCCCTTCTCCACCAGTAATACCGCCGCGGCGTGTTTCCCCCGGGTAAGCGCTTTCCGTCGTAACGTCTGCGTTTCCTTCTCACGCGCGCGCACGATCTGCTTCACCCGCAAACTCCGCTCGTCGATATCCGTCTGCACGTCGCGCATCTTGCGCATGATCTCATCCACGATTTGCAGGTGCGCCTTGAGTTGCGTGGAGACTTCCAGGAACCGCGGGGCGGCTTTCCGTCCTCGTCCGGAAATCTCCGCCACGTGCTTCATATACTCCGTCCACTGCTGCGTGAACTCGGAACCGATGACGGAAATAGGGAGGGCCATCAGTAGCACCGACGCGAGCATCGCGAGGCACGCGACTAACCGCCCAAACCCGGTCACAGGGACCTCATCACCGTAACCCACCGTCATCAAAGTCACCATGGTCCACCAGAACGAATCAGGGATCGACTTGTACGGGCTCGCCACCCTGGAACACCCGTCCACCAACGTTCCGTTGGCGTAGGTTATGAAGTCGGAAATCAGCGCCGCACCGGAGCACTCCACGTCCACGTCTCGCGAGTACACGTCCTCTGTCTCAAAGTAGTCGCCTTTCTCCGCGAAGTACACAAGTGTGGCGAACACCAAAACCGTCAACGCAAGTAAAAAGAACATCATGGCGAGCATGTCGAGCGACTCGTGCATGGTTCGTGTCACAACTTGCAGCTTGCCTGACCGTGAGCCTAGCTTGATCACTCGGAACACGCGCACTAGACGCACAGTGCGGAAAATTCGCGTCGACCCGCCGTCCGAGCTCGTGATGATGAGCTCGATGTAAAACGGCAGGATCGAAATCAAATCCACCAAGTTCAAAGGCTGCACCACGAACTTCTTGGCATCAGGGCAGCAGAACAGCTTGAAAAGGTACTCAGCCGTAAACGCGGCGATGCACACGCACTCGATGACCCAAAACGCGTTCGTGTGTTCCGGCTGTTCAAACTCGGACATCGTTTCCAGGCAAAACGTGACTGACGAAGTAACAATTAAACCCAGGATGAACATGGATGTGAAGTAAGCCAGTGGGCTGGAATCAGGGTCATCCAGGAAGATCCACGTTCGCAACCGCATCAACCGAAAAACCTCGAGCCACACGTCCTCTACTTCGTCATGTACTCCCGATTTCGGAATCAAGGAATCCGGATCAGACGCGTCGATTGATTGTCGCCGGTCTGTGGATTGCCGCCTGTCCGCAACCTCTTTCTTTTCCGTCTCCGTCATGGCGGTCAAAGAGAGCTCCTCGAGGGGTGGGAAAAAACCAACCTCTGCGGGTCTTTTCTTTTCTTTTTCCTCGTCAGCGCCGGATGAGCTGGGTTCGCCAGCGTCTTTTGCGTCCGCCGACGCGTCTCGATCCCCAACCTCATTCTCTTTTCCAAACTCCAAACTCTCCCGCGCTGCTCTTAGCGCCATTATATCCTTCGAAGAAGTCTCTTGTCGTCTCCTCAACGGGCTCACGAACGGTTCCGCGTCGTCGTCATCCACCCTCAACGACGCATCGTATATCTCGTCGACGAATGAGATACGCTTTTGGTCCTTGATAATTTCTGTTTCCAAGCTCTTCACGGCTTTCTTGGCCCAGTCCCTCATCGTAGGCTTGGGCGCGGTCGTCACTGACCCTCCGCTTCGCCTCTCCCTGCTATTCAAACTCGAGGAGTCCGTGGATCCGCCGCTCTCCGTAAAACGCGGGGCGTATTTACTCGGGCTCGCGGCCGCATCGTCGCTCCCCGCGGGAGCCTGCGACACGCTGGACCGCCCGTGTTCAGACGAAAAAGACGCGTCGCGGGACCCTTCCCACGATTCTCGGGTCACAATCGACCCATCAGGGTTGAGCTCCACATCCGCGACGTCCGCGAGGTGCACGTGAAGACGTTTCATTTTGCGGCTACCTTTGGGCTTGGCTAGGCGGGACAAGGTCTGTACGCGTAGGATGGAAGAGAAGAGAGGGAGAGGTTAGAGACTCCGTTGGCAGTTTGTTACCGAGCGCGCCAATTCAGGTTTGGGTGAAATTTTCGCCATCCGTGGGTAAGGCACGTACCCCCATGAAACCCCGGCTGTCATCAGACTTTCCGCTGGGCGAACCCGGCATCGCGGAATCACCCAGGGACCGAGCTAAGAGCTCCCCGGCGACACCGCGCGCGTTCCCGCGGACGACACAATGCCGCCCGCGAATAATAATTGGACCCCCTATTCGAGATTCGACTGCTGTTTAATAAGGTTGCGGCTGACGGGGATGAGAACGCAGTGTGATAATTCTTTTCATAGGGAGTTGATCGTGAGCCTGTACAGACGGCCTTTTAAGCTGCTAAAAAAGAAAGGTGTAATGCGCTTGTTTTGATCGACGCCCTTTCAACATTGGAACCGTTTTTCTTGGAAAAAGTCACTTTTCGTGTCGTGGAAAATGCGGACAGAGACGCGCGCGCGCGTGCAGAAGACGCGACGCCCGTGTAGGACTGTCGCGATGTCCTTCCCCGCGTACCTCCCCACCTTCCTAACGCACAAGGCTGACTCGGAGTTGGGCCGCGAAGAGGCGCTGCACTTCGCCCGGCTGCTCTCCAAGGCTCCTCCCGAAGACATCAGCGACGAGCAAACAGCACCGTCCCTGCGACTCGCGCAGAAGGTCCTGGGGCACCTGCTGGAGGCCCTGGACGAGGCCACACATAAGGTCGAGGAGAACGAGAGTGGCGTGAAATCCCCCGAGGCCGATACACCAAACGAACCGAACGAAACCCATGACCGGAGTGGTGTCCCCGATGTGGAGAACGCGGGCGATTTAGCAAACGTCACGAGTGATACAAAAATACAATCAGACGGCGACGCGCGGAAACGTGCGCTTGCCGCTGAAGCCGAGATTGAGCGACTACGCGCAGAACTCACACAACACTTTAATGTGAACAAAAATCTGAAGGCGGAACGCGACACCGCGAGAAGCGACTCGATGCGTCTCGCCCAAGGGCTCGCCGGCGGGAGTTTTTCAGCCGCGAGTACGGATTTAGTAGCAGCTGTAAGTACTGCCGCTACGGGTTCAGCTACTGCAGGTACACCGACTACTACTACGCAGCAGCAGACCGAGACGATCGAAGCACCATCTCTCGACCCTTCCGAGGCTGCGTCTGCGATTGCGGAGGCCAAGGCTTTGACCGCGTCCGCGCACGCCGCGATCAAAACAGAGATTGACCAGCGCCGCGCGTTCGCGAACGAGTGCGCCTCCGCCGTGCGCGCGGCGCTTGACGTGAACAAACAGCTGGAGTCACAACTGTCTGAAGCGAACAAACGACGCAAAGCCGCGGAACAAATAACGAAGCAGGCAGTTAAAAACGCAAACGATTTAGAGAGGGCGCTGGAAGTCAGGAAAGCGTTTTATGAACTTCGAAAGAAATCAGAGCGAAGACGTATGGGTAAAAATAATAATTCAAATAACGAATCCGGCGAAGACGAGTACGACGCGATGCTCACGGAGGTGGAGCTGGAGTTGACGAGTGCTGCTTTACAGTGTCAGAGACGACGACGGGGTGTTCTTGGCCGGCGCTCGTTTATCGAAACGAGAAAAGGAATCATCGCCGAAGACAAACAGGAATGGGCAGAGGAAGAAGCCGCTACAAAAATGCAAAGCATGTATCGGGGGTTCCAAGCGCGGAGGGACATTAGGGAGACTAAAAACGCACACAGCGAAGAAACTGAAGTGGTGCATAGCTTAGTGCAGGAGGTACTTGACCGGGTTGTTGAGGCATCGAAAAACCAGGAGACGGATATAGAGAACGAGGTAGAAACTCTGACGCGCGAAATCATCCAGCGCGTGGTTGAGAATAACGAGGTTTAATTCTATTCTAGCTAGGTCTACACTTGTCCTTATTGTTTCTTCTTCTTCCCTATTCCTCGGACCAACGCCGGCCGCGGCGCTTTCCACACGTGGTAAAGCACGAATATAGCAACAACGTATCGCACTACGAACGTCGCCGTGTTTATAAATTCCAAGTGCGCCGCGTTGCCCGCAGGAATTTGCCACTGCACCGAACCAGAAACCTCCGCGCCATCGCCATACGAAGACGCTGACCACCCGTCCTGTGGAATTACGTTTTTGTTTTCCGACACAGTACCCTCCAACGCATCATTCGCGCACCGCAGTAACACCTTGGGCGGCTCCAGATCCACCTCCACGTACGGCCTCGGTTCAAAGAATGATTTTATAAACGCATTCGTGGAATCTCCGACGATTCCGGGGTACCGGTTGTGCAGTGGGTACTGCGCGTTCGCGGTGACCACGAAGCGGTCGCTGGTCCTGGTATCAGTCTCCAAACCTGCTCTCAGCGGCGCCACCACCGCGAGTACCGATTCCCCACAATCAGGCGCTGCTTTTTCCGAAATCGTAAAGGAATTTTCAAACACGACCGACGCATGTTCGTGTGTGTTTCTGAATAAAGAAGAGAGCTCGAATCGATCCGCGTAGAGGTGGGGATCGAGGCGGTGTATGAACACGGCTTGGCACTTGCTCGTTTTGACCAACCGTAAATACTTCCCCGGTAACGTCGCTTCGTACTCCACGGATAGGCGTCTGTGGAACCCATCGCCGTGCAGTATGTGGGTAAGCCGGGTGGTCACAGCGCCGAGTGGGGTGTCACCATCCAATGAGATGTTTGGCGATCCCCTGAACAACGATCCCAACCCGAAGTGCTCCGACGCGGCATCCACGGGGTCCACGACAGGCCCCTTCGCGCGTAAAATAGGAAGCGAAGTCGCGGGGTCGAACAGCTGAAGCACCAGCGCCTCGACCAGCACACGCCGAGTGAACCCCATGGGGGGATGGCCGGCACACGCGTGCGACTTGTTGTGTGCCCACGAATATTTTCGTTCCACCGAAACTAGTTTCCGGATCGAACGAAAGTTCAGCCGTCGACGGTGTGGCAGCCACAACTGACGCGCACCAGGTTTGTCCCGTACCCTTTGTTCGGCGTTCCGTGACGTGCCCTACCCGACGTACCCTGGTGTGACAAACGCACGTCCACGGTCAAGCGTTGGGAAGACTCGGCACCGCAGAGACTAGGTCATCGGTTTTGCGGCCAAAAAGATTCTTCAATGTCCGCCGTCGTTTCCCCCGCGTGGCGCGCCGCGGTTCTCACCGCGATCAAGAAGAACGACAAGCACATGCCGTATGCGAAGTACTTACAGCTCGCAACTGTTAAGAAGGATGGCCGGCCTGCGAACCGGACCGTGGTGTTCAGGGGCTTTTTAGGCGAGTCCAGCAAGGTCACTGTGGTGACAGATTTGCGCTCCTCAAAAATAAAGGAGATTGAAAAAAACGCAGCCGGCGAGTTCGCGTGGTACTTTCCCGAATCGCGCGAGCAGTTCCGGATCGCGGGGGATTTAACAGTGGTCACGAAAGATGAGGAGTCACAGACCTTGCAAAAAGATCGCACAGACGCGTGGGGCAAGATGTCCCCCAACGGCAGGGCGCAGTTCCTGTGGCCGACGCCCGGGTTTCCGCAGATGGAAAACGTCGAAAAAAAATCTCAAGCGAAACAAACGTTCGAGGTGGACGATGCCTTAATCAACGACGCGAAAAATGCCGCGGATAATTTTTGTCTTGTCGTGATGGACGTGGATGAAGTTGACCACCTGTCGCTCAGGAGCAACAGGCGGTACGTGCATGTCCGAGATGAGAAGGGAGAGTGGGGGGTCACGGAAGTGAACCCGTGAGAAGGTTTTTATGAAAATAACGCCCGAAAACGAAAGTCGACGTGTTTCTCTGGACGCTTTTTGCTCTGATCTTATCCAACGTCATCGTCTTTCCCCCCCTCACTTTCGTGTGCTTGATGCTCCGGAAGCTCACTTCGCGTCACTCCACGTTCACGCACGCGGTTCGGTTGTTACGCTCGACTACCCCAATCGCACACACACTCCGTTCACTCGCACCAATGAGTACCATGTCGACGACTTCGATGCAATCGGCGCCATTCGCGACTTTTCGCGTTTCGGAAACCTCGAGGAGGAGTGGTGTCGCCCCCGTGCGTTCTATGCGCAGTTCCACGCGCCTCTACGCCGCGAGCGGTGGGTCTTTCCCCGCCTCGGAGATACACCCTCACGCTGGTTTGCAGGTGACCAGCTCGTCCGTGGCGGAGGATGCGAGTAACGCGGCATCCTGTGACATGGTTGTGTTTTCGGTGTGCGAAGAGGATTGCGCCAAGCTCGCTGCCGACGACGCCGTGTTCGACGGCATCGCCCCCGGCCTCGGTGCGTTAGTAAAAGAGCTAGTCGACGAAAAGGAGTTCAAAGGCAAGGCGGGCAGCACCGTGTTCACCCGGATTCCGGGTTCAGTAGGTATGCCGTTCAAGCACGTCGGGTTGGTGGGCGTGGGCGACCCGAAGAAAACCGCAACAACGCCCGAGGTTTGGATTAACTTCGGCAAAGAAGGCGCGAAGGCGGCTTGCGATGCGAAGTGTTCCTCGTTATATTTAAGAAAGTACTGGATGGGCGACTCGAGTGATGTGTTCGGAACGAAAGCCACGTCAATCGCATTGGGTGCCCACCTCGGAACCGACACAGATGTTCGATTCAAGAGCGAACCCAAAAGCGTAACGTTGATGCGCGTAATCGTGAGTTCCCCAATCAATTGCGACGATGCGGCTGTCAAATCCGCATTAGCGGAAGCCTCCGCCACCGCCGCTGGCGTCACGTTAACCAAGCAGCTCGTCGCCGCGCCCCCCAACGTGGTGACCCCCACTGCTTTGGCGGAGACCGCGATGGCCATCGCGTCCGAGTTCCCGGAAACAATGAGCGTTAAAATTTTAGAGGAGGACGAGTGCCGAAAATTGGGTATGGGCGCGTATCTCGGCGTCTCCGAAGCGAGCGACGAGCCCTCCAAATTCATACATTTGACGTACACACCTGCCGGAGCTGATACTTCGAAATTAAAGAAGGTCGCCATTGTAGGCAAGGGTCTTACTTTCGACTCGGGCGGGTACAACATCAAAGCGGGCGCCGGGTCGATGATCGAGATGATGAAGTTCGACATGGGAGGTAGTGGGGCTACTCTCGGCGCGGCACGAACTATTGCTGAAACTGCTCCTAAAGATGTCCAGGCGCACTTCATCATCGCTTCGTGCGAGAACATGATCGGCAGCCGAGGTCTTCGACCAGGCGACATCCTCACCGCCAGTAACGGCAAAACGATCGAGGTGAACAACACGGACGCAGAGGGCCGGTTGACGTTGGCGGACGCCATCGTCTACGCGGAGAAGAATGCGGGGGCTACTACTATTGTGGACGTGGCAACGTTGACGGGAGCTATTATTGTTGGATTAGGGCCTGAAGTCGCGGGGATGTTCAGCAATTCTGATGAGCTAGCTGACGAATTAAATACCGCATCTCAAATCACAGGCGAAGCGTTCTGGCGCATGCCCGTGAGGGAAAGTTATTGGAAAGCGTGCGGGATGGAGAGCGAATACGCCGACATGAAAAACACCGGCTCACGAGGTGGCGGCGCCATCACCGCCGCGCTTTTCCTGCAGAAGTATCTGGCATCCGAAGACACGCGATGGGCGCACCTCGACATCGCGGGCCCGGTGTGGGATGACAAGAAGGGAGGCGCCACCGGGTTCGGCGCCGCGACGCTGGCGAAGTGGATTCAAGGACAAGGTGGTCAAGGATACCCCCTTTTTTATATTTGAGGTTTTTTATATTTGAGGTTGATTTTTCATAATCTCTGATTGATTCAAAACGAATCCCTCCCACCCCTATCACGCCAACCCCGCCAAAATAATCCCCGCGAAGAACGCCTTCTCCGCGGTGGTTGTACTGCACGCGGGCAACACCCTCTTTACGAATTTCCAGAACTGTTTTTCGAATTTCCGGACTTTGTCCTCCACGCCGTCTTCAATCGGCGACTGCAAATCTTTCTTCCACTCCTTCGGGATCCTCGGTTTCACGTACCCTTCGTACGCTTCCCTTCCCAAGGACTCCGGGAGCACACCCGCTTTCGTGAGTAAAAACATGGTGCCGAAGAACAACACTAGCGGGGAAAATAGAGTTTTCAAAAACAGCTTCACGCCGTAGAACCACGTGAAGCCGTACAGGAAACACACGCCCAGGTCGGATGGCGATGACGTAGTGTCTGTTTTGTCGGACGCGATGGCGGATTTGGGGATTATGAACGATGGGACCAACGCGGTGGCAATGGCTACGGTGATTATTCCTAGAGATCGCGATCGGTCATCACCGTTTTCGCAACCCCAACTGTCACCACCCCCGCCTCCACCGCCGTTGAAACCGCCGTTGCCACCACTGCCGTTCCCATCGTCCCCGAGTTCGGTTTGTCGATGGCCCAGATCCGCGGGGAAAATCTTCACTCCGACGCGAGTTACTCGTGAAGACTCCGCACCGCGATTGGCGCGATTTGAGGGACCCGACTGTGTCCTCCCCCGGGTGGAGCCGGGGAGGACGCACGTGATGCCGTTCAGGACACGCATGCCCACCCAACAGTGCGCAAAGTTGTGGCTTGGCGAGGTGCCTAAGATGGACAACAGACAAAAAATTATTTTCCCAAAATATCAGAAACGGGGTGCCGACGGGCGGAGGTCAATTCGTCGTTTACGGAAGTCCGCTGCTGTGTCCCGTCACTCCGTCGCGCACGCCCACGTTTCGGCACGGTCGCGCGCCTCGCGCCTCGACGACTCGTCGTCTCCGTTCCAGTCGGCGCCCGTTTTCTCCATCGCCCCAGATTCGTTACGGACATCAACCTGCAACGATGGCATCCCCGAAAAAGCAAAAAGGGCAAACCCTGGCGATGGGATTCGAGGGCAGCGCGAACAAAGTCGCCGTGGGGGTGGTCCGTTCCGACGGGCACATCTTAAGTAACCCAAGGAAGACGTACATCACCCCCCCGGGCACGGGATTTCTGCCACGGGAAACCGCGGAGCACCACCGACGTGTGGTGCTGGACATCGTGAAGCAAGCGTTGGAAGAGGCGGGTATAGAGCCATCCGACCTAGACGTGTTGACGTACACGAAAGGACCGGGGATGGGCGCGCCGCTCGTATCGGTAGCAGTCGTGGTACGCATGCTCTCTCAGATTTGGGGGAAGCCTATTGTGGCTGTTAATCACTGCGTCGGGCATATTGAGATGGGACGGGTGGTTTGCGGAGCAGTGGATCCTGTGGTGTTATACGTCAGCGGCGGGAACACGCAAGTAATAGCGTACAACGAACGTCGGTACCGAATTTTCGGCGAAACCATCGACATCGCGGTGGGCAACTGTTTGGACCGGTTCGCACGGGAAATAGGTCTCTCAAACGACCCCTCCCCGGGGTACAACATCGAGCAGCTCGCGAAGCAGGGCGACCCGGAGAAGTACGTGGAGATGCCATACACGGTGAAGGGCATGGACATAAGTTTATCGGGCATTGAAACGTTCGCGAAAACGGAGGCGCGCGAGGCGGTGAAGACAGGCAAGTTCTCAAAAGCCGATCTGTGCTACTCGTTACAAGAAACTATTTTCGCCATGCTAGTAGAGATCACGGAGCGAACCATGGCGCATTGCTCGTCCGATGACGTGCTTATCGTCGGAGGGGTAGGGTGCAACGTGCGACTGCAACAGATGATGGAACAGATGGTCACGCAACGCGGGGGGAAACTTTATGGGATGGACGAGCGGTACTGCATCGACAACGGCGCGATGATCGCGTACGCAGGTTTGTTGGCGTTCCAGGAGGGGCAAGTCACTCCAATGGAAGACACCACGTGCACGCAGCGGTACCGGACGGATGACGTGCTCGTGATGTGGAGGAAGGATAAGCAGTGAGTTTATGATAGAGGGGAGAGGGGAGAGCGCCGAAAACTAACAATATTGCAACCTGAATTTGCATTTCTCGTCCAGCTGGCACAACGAAGCACTCTCCTTTTATCGGCAAATCGATATGTGGCCAAACACATCGAACGACGCGTGGTCGTATCGCCACCCGAGTTCACCGCGGACGACAGCTCGCATATCGACCATGTCTCTCGCCACTCGCGCGGTGGTTCCGGGAATGACCGTGGGGCGTCTTGCCCGGCGCGCTTCGCAGTCTTCGCAAAGGCAGGTGAACCGTGATCTGCCCTGCTATCGCGGTCGGGGCCACGTCATCCGGTTCACGCCCACGGTTTCCCGCGTGGCTGCTCACTCGAAGAAATCTGAAAGCGGTGAGGATGACGCGGCTGATGTATCGGACTCGGCCGAGACTGAGGATACTGACGATACAACCTCCAAAGCTGATAAGGAGACGAACGAAGAGGGCGGTAAAGGGGATGATAAAAAGAAGGTGAAAAAAAGCAAACCGGCTGACAAAAAAAAAGACGCCGCCGATGCCGACGTCACCGACACCGCGCTTTCAAGCGCTGAAGACGACGTCGCGCCCGCGTTGGAAGGCGACTGGCGGGACTTCAGGGCGAAGTTGGTGTCGATGGAGTCCGGTGTTACCGATTCAGTTGATGAGACTGAGAAAGTTGAAGAAGCGTCTGGTCCGAATTTGGAACTCCTGAAAACCCAAAACCCGAAACTCGCGGCGGAAAAGCCGTGGGCGCACACGATTTCCGCGCCAGAGCGAGGTTGTTTGCTCATAGCAAGAGGCGACTCATTCTCCGCGGGCCAGCAGTACTTCCACCAAGCCGTGATTTTGCTATTGGAGCACAACGAGAGAGGAACCATGGGGGTTATTTTGAACCGCCCGACGCAGTACACGATGGGTTATGTTTCCGGCGACACAAGCGGGCCGTTCGCAAAAAACGCCCTGTACTTCGGCGGCGACGTCGGGGACGGCACGGTTAGTTTTCTGCACGGCAGTGGAGCTGTCAGCGGTTCGGTTGAGGTCACCCCAGGAGTGTACCTCGGCGGGTACGACTCGGCGTGCAATTTAGCAAAAGGCGGCGAAATAAAGTCAGAGGAGTGCAAGTTCTTCGCGCGGTACTGCGGGTGGGGCGCCGGGCAGCTGCAGGGCGAGTGCGAAAGGAACGTGTGGTACCCCGTAGCTGCTGCGAAGAGCGTAGTGTTGAAGCAAGTGTTGCAGCTCCCGAAGCCGCTGTGGAGAGAGGTATCCGAGCTAGTCGGGGACAAGGTTGGGTACGAAAGTAGAAAGGCGTACGGCGAAGAGACAGAGGAGGACGTTGAGAAGTTTGGGTTCAAGGGGTGGGACCCGGAGGATGGGGTGGAGGATGAATGAGAATTGAATGAATGCTGTAGTGGATAGTGAAAGCGAAAGCGAAAGTGAATGAAGTGCTTGTGTGGAAAATTTTCAGTGCTTGTGTAACAGAAAAACTTCACTGTTAGTGAATGTAGTGCTTGTAATAGAAAGACTTGAAGTGTGTACTACCGACATGTTTGCGTGCGTTGCTATTCCTTGTTATTCCTACCCGCGTAGCCTACCAGTCCGCCGGGTCTTGTTGGCACATCACGGCCAGTCCTCCAAACGCAATCGCGGCGTAGGCTGTGAACAGCGGGACGTGCACGAGTAGCCACACGCACAACAATCCTTGCAATATGAAAAAAACTCTCAGCGCCGTTTGCAGCACAAAAGGAACTTGTCCGCCTGAGGATTTCCACTCTTTTTCCCGAAACTCGCCGTGCTCAGCGCACTGCCGCAGCCTGTCCGCTTTCTTTTTCCACCGACCGAGCACCCACTCGTTGACTTTCTCGTCATCAACCGGCACGTCATTAGGGTCGAACAAGTCGAAGTGTACGTGGCACTTGCTGACTGGTAACGTTCCCTTGGCGAGTTGCCCGAAACAACGTGTGCCGAGCGCGCTGCCCTTGACCGGCGCGTCGTTTTTGTCAACGTACTGGATAGTCATGTCCACGATCTTGGCGAAGGAGGTGCGGGGAGGAGGAGTAGTTGAATTGGGTCGAGTATGTACGCCTTCCCTCTCCTTAATTATTTGCTTTTTGTTCTCCTGCAGCAGTAAACTCAAGCCTTTTGTTTTCGGCCGAAGGATTTCTCCCGCCAATGATTGAACATATATCCCGTCGCGTTCACAACTTTCGTTCGATCGTTTTTTGTTCGCGTCCGTGTACCTGGTGCCTTCCGGAAAAATCACCACCCACCCCAGGGCGTTCCTTTTGAATTGATTACGCACCCACTTCACCATGTGCTCCCTGTCCTCCCCCCACTTCCGTCTGATGTACGCGAACCCGTTGAGTTTACAGCCCCATCCGAAGATTGGAATCACTCGAATCCCGCTCTTCGCCACGGCTCGGAACACACCCACTTGGAAAATATGACCGGTGCGTATCGCGCACGACCAGAGGAACATCCAATCCAGGTTACACTTGTGGTTGCTCATAATCAGAAGGGGGGTGTTCAGGGGGAGTGCGTCACCCGTCACGCGGACCCCCACCCGGTTCAAACGCTCGGTGATGAACAAACACGAGGTCCACCAAAGCGCGAAGATCCATGACGTACACCGGGCGTAGAGCGATTTGGAAATCGGGCGGAAAAGGATGATGGCGGGGACCAGTAGCATCAACGTCGATGCCGTCGCGGTGAACAGCACATACCCCAAGCTCCACCACACGTTGAACCACTGGATGAAACCCATGATCGCGCCACGACCGCGCCGCCGCGCGTGGACGGTATGCGTGTTCTGTTGGTTGCGTTTCTTGGAGTAGGCAACAGAAGCTCGCCAGGATTTCGGGACTCCTCGGAACTAACGAAAACGAAAGCTACGACTCTGGTCTTCGCACGTCGTGGCTCGCGGAGCGCATACGCACGTGCGCGTGGAGGTGGATAATGGGGGGACATAAGCGATTATCGCACGGAAGGCAGAAACACCAGTGCAGGGAGTGCAACCCGTGCCCCCAC
>TARA_B110000977_G_scaffold30131_1_pt1 | contig 48418 bp, 41 predicted proteins | sample TARA_B110000977 | Tara Oceans TARA_B110000977 (sample SAMEA4397798) | marine metagenome | biome: Polar Biome; feature: [SRF] surface water layer (ENVO:00010504); material: water (ENVO:00002006), including particulate matter (ENVO:01000060) such as... | depth 5 m | reverse complement strand
ATAATAGCAAAATACAGATTGAAGGTATTCGGAAAATCGGAAAGTTGTGATTATAGCCTATTTCATAAAAAAAATAGAATGTTAGAATAAAGCATTCCTAAAATGCTAGCTAATATTGCTTTCAAACAATTAATTCTATTTACAAAAAACCGTCTTTTTTTAAAAAAATAGTGACTACACTATTAAACAATTTACAAGCTAGATCTAAACAATAATACTTTACGTAGGACTTATAAAGATACGATATTGGAAAACTATTTTCCCATTAATTGTTATGTTTTGAGAAGCTTAGTACAACAATTAAACAATTTCTTAAAAACATTTATTACAAAAAAACAAAATCTTTCTCTAGTGATTTTAGTTTTGCATTATTGTTATTTTTTTTTGCGTTAAAATTTTCTAAAGTGTATTATTTACACTAAGTTTGTTTCTCAAATAAACAATCAACACAAGCTGTCCTGGAAATTCATAAAAATTACGTTTCGATCATAGTTTTTTTTAGTTAGCACTTCAATATGAGTTTTTCGATATATAAATAATCCTTGACAGTTTGTGTTTTTTTTCAACAATTTCTTTTCTTTTTCTTCGTTCTTATCATGAAATGGAGCTATTCAATAAAATTAATAAGTTTTTTGATTTTTCTATTGAAGTTGTATTTGTTAATTTAAATTTGACGCCATGAGTAAAAAAATCGGAAGACCATCTACAGCAAAAAAGAAATTGAAAGACGGGTATTATTTGGAAGTGCTTTTAAAGGACGCTGTTAAGCCTATCAGGATATTACGCGAAACTAAAGATGGTCTAGAACAAGCAAAAGATCAGTTTAAAAATCACAAGCTTAGATACTTAGGACAAGTAAAAAGTAATCTTTGGCTAGACGGAGATAATAAAGGTAAAAAAACTGCTTAATTATAAGCAGTTTTTACAAAAGCCACTTACGTTTACTTCCAATTCTTTTATTTGATACCCTTCAAGTTTTATATCTAAAGGCTTAGATTCTATACATTCTGTTTGTTGGCATTTATCACAAGTAAAATGAACATGGTGATGGTGGTCGTGCTTCTCAGAAGTACATTCCTCTTTACACATAGCATACTTCTTAATATTACCACTATTTACTAAATGAATAATTCCTTGATCTTGAAAAAGCTTCAATGTTCTATATAAAGTAATGCGATCAAACTGATCTAAACCATTCTCTATCTCTTCAAGACTTAAAGCATACTCTTTGCTTTGAAACAAGGATAATATCTTTTCCCTAAAAGGTGTTGTTCTAAAATTATAATTTTCAATCATAAAGTATTTTAAAAAAAATTACGCAACAATGTTGCAAGATTAACTATTCTTAATATATTTGCAACACTATTGCAAAAATATGAAATTCTACATCCATCTTATACTATTTCTAATTTTAAATCTCTCTTTGCTAGCCCAAGAGAAAAAAATTGTTTTAGACTCAAACAAGCAAGGAATAGAAAATGTAGAAATATACTTACCAGATTATGATCTTATTATTTATACTGATTCCAAAGGTGAATTTAGCCTTCCTCCAAATCACGACATCTATTTAATAGCGAGCAAAGAAGGGTATAAAACCATATCTACTGTTGTAAAACAAGAGACAGCGACTAAATTAACTTTAGAAAAACTACACGTTGAACTTGATGAGATAATTGTTTCTACTATAAATCATAAGCTAAGTTCTAATCAAACTCTAAGCATAAGTTCTAAAAAGATAAATCGTATAAATAATACCTCAAGTAATTTTGTACAAGCCCTAAATAATATCTCCGGAATAGACAATGTCTCTACAGGAACAGGGATAAATAAAGTGGTTGTTAGAGGTCTATCTGGATCAAGAGTGGTTACCTATATTAACGGTGTCAGAATCGAAAACCAACAGTGGGGAGGTGACCACGGCATAGGCTTTACGAGCCTAGGATTTTCAAAAGTAGAAATAATGAAAGGTCCTTCTAGCATTATGTTTGGAGCGGACGCTTTAGGAGGTGTGCTATACTTTGTAGACGAGCCATTCGAAAGAAATGAAAAATTCAAAATAAACTATAACTCATTATTCGAGTCAACCAATTTATACTTCAACAATCAATTAAGCACAAAATGGTCTTCCGGCAATTTTAAAATAAACGCATATGCCGAATACGGAAAAGCATCTGACTACAAACTGCCACAAGGAAAATATTTATACAACTCTAGATTTGAAAACAAGGCTATAAAAGTAATAGTGGGCTACAGTAAAAACAGATGGCTTATAAATGCAAAATACCAACTTAATGATAATTACGCAGGCGTACCAGGCCACAGTCATGAAGCCGTACCCACAATAGATGATCTAACTAGTAACAATACATTCAGACATAAATCACGACCAGCTCAATTTGTAACTAATCAGATCGCTAATATCGAAAACACCTTTTTACTTCAAAACTCTAAACTAAAACTAGATCTTAGCTACACCATCAATCAATTGCGAGAGTACGAAGCATGGACAGTACCCGAGATTGATTTAGATTTGAGCACCAACCAATGGAACTTTAGATGGCACAAAAACATTAAAGACAAAATTAACCTTACAATAGGAACCCAAGGATCAAGACAATATAACAGAAATCAACCGGCCAGAACTCAAATATTAGAAGACGCTAATTTATTTGACATAGGCTATTACGGACTAATCGATTACGAATCGAAGCTTATAAATGTATCTGTAGCATCTAGAATTGATAGAAGAAAAATTGAAACCATTGAAACACCATCTTTTTCAAAAACATATGATGGAAACAGTATTTCTTTAGGATTAAACAAATCAATTAAAAACCATACACTGAGACTAAACTATTCTAGCGGATTGAGAACACCACATTTAACAGAACTATTAGCAGACGGCGTTCACCACGGAACAAATCGTTTTGAAAGAGGAAATCCTGATTTGAAAATTGAAAAAGGACAACAAATTGATTTTAACTATGAGTGGGCAAACGAACACTTAGGATTTATCGTTAATCCGTTTATTCATAAAATCGACAACTTTATTAATTTATCTCCTACATTAGAATGGGAAGGCATCTACCCTGTTTACGAATACCAACAATTCGAATTTGCAAACTTACAAGGAGCGGAAATAAATTTACATTATCATCCTCATTTCTTACACCAACTACATTTCGAACAAAGCTACTCTTTCATTGAAGGAACAAGCAATAATGATTCGGCTCTGGCATTAATCCCTTCCAATAAAATATATTCGGAGGTTAGCTACAGTTTTAAAAATGCAAAAATTATTAAAAAAATAATTGCATCGCAATCTTATCACTTCTCAAAAGAAGACGTAGCATTCAACGAACAGCCATCCAAATCTTATCAACTAATTGACCTTTTCTTAGAGTGGAAACACAAAAACCGTTTAAGTGGGAACTTAGGAGTTAGAAATATTCTAAACACAGAATATATACCTCACTTATCCTCACTAAAAAGATTTGATGTATTTAACCCTGGGAGATCATTTTATTTTAAAATCAATGTGGAAATTTAAAAATCACTCTGACGAGCTTTCAAAAAGCGAAATAGTTTTTTAACTATCAGTGTTTAATTTAATATTTAAAAAATGAAAAAAGTAATCTTAGCTAGTGGTTTTATATTTCTAATGGCTTCATGTTCTGATGAAAGTGAATGTCACGAATGCCATATCGCTTACCAAAATGGAAACAACATTGAAATTGAGTACGAACTAGGCGAATATTGCGAATCTAATTTGCAAGATTTAGAAGCAAACGGATACGAACTAACGGAACAACAAATTGTTGGTAACGATACTATTCCAGCTGGAACTTATGCTCCTAGTGATATTCATTGTGAAGAACACCACGACGACGATCATTAATATAAAAAAAAGGCTAGAAAATTTTCTAGCCTTTTTTTTTAACATTTTTTCTAATGAATTATTGCAATACAATCTTTTTATTGACACTACCATCATTAGAAGTTAACTCTAAGAAATAAACTCCTTTTGGTTGAGCATTCATATCAATAGCCTTATTGTAAGAACCAACGAAATCCGTTAAAACTTCATTATATAATTCTTCTCCTATCATATTTACAATTCTAATTGACATTGCTTGAACCTCAACAGACTCAAACGAAACATTAAACACATCTCTTGATGGATTAGGGAAGACTTCTAAAGACGAAACTAAGGAAGACAATCTTCCTGCCCCTAAAGTATAGTATTGAGGCTGTGTAAAGCTAGTTGCCCATGATGTTCCGTTTGAACCACAAGCACCTCTTATTCTCCAAGAGAAGTCGTTTCCAGTAGTTAATCCAAATTTAGTTTTAGAGTTAGTGTTTCCTGCTAAGTTATTCCAAGCCCATACCTGACCACTAATCTCATCTGTTAACTCAAGGAAGTAATGGTCTGGAGCGCCTGATTCTGGCGTATTCCAATTCATCGTTATAGCAGTATTAGCTCCATTAGAACTAGTAGTTAAGTTAGTTGCAACAGCATCACAAACATCTTCAGTTGTAAATGAAGAAAAATCTCCCCATCCAGAATGGTACATCGGATCAGGGTCACCATTAGCATCTACATTACCAGTACACCATGCCTTTGTATGCCATTCGTAATCTGTGCTAGGGTCAAAGTTACCTTTCAAGAAATTAATTCCGTCTTCAGTACCATTTACATAACGATACGAGTTTGTTCCTACCTCACGTAATTTACCTTTTGATTGCCATACACCCCATTCAGCAGAAGGTCCATCAGCCATTAAAGTTGCCCAATTTGCTTCCGTTGAAACACTTAAGTTCTCTAAGTTAGCACATTGTGGCAATGTAGTATACTCGCTAGACGCTGACCAAACTGACTGGCAGTTAGTTGTTCCGTCTTCATTTAATACTCTAGCTCTTATATTCCATTGGTAAGTAGTACCTGGCTCCATAAAATAACGAGTTCTCGTTGTGCCCGTAAAGGCATTGGAGTTAACAGGGCCAGCAGACATTACAGACCAAGAACTAGTACCTACAGCACGGTAACGAATCATGTAGTGAGATGGTGCAGCACTAGGTGCAGACCAGTTAAACACTACTCTGTTGTGAATGATATTATCAACAAACATTCCTGTTGGTACAATATCACACGGATTATCTTCTACAACAGGCTCTGTGAAAGTTAAGCTTAATTCATCTGAACAAGAAGATGCATTATCTACTACAACAGCATTAAACGTACCATAACATAAACTAAATGGGTTTTGAGGAACGTCATCCAGATCATACACTACAAAAGAATAATTTGAAGAACCACCTTGTCCACTTACTTGAATATATCCATCACAAGCTTCTGGCCCTGAAGGCTCACCTGACATTAATAAAACTGCCTGGAATGAATTACAATAAGTACAAGATCCGTCGTCCTCAGAAGCGTTAGGATCGAAGTTGTCTGCACCACTATCCGTACATCCAGCAAAAACACAACTACCATCATCTACTAAAGCAGATGAATCATAGTTTGATGCAGAAGGGTCCATGCAACCATAAAACTGGCTTTCCTCACATAAATCACAAGAATTAAAGCATACAGGATCCATTATAGAATCGCCACTTACCATCAAATCTCTATAGCCAGAAACAGCTTCACAAGCTAGACCTGAAACAGACTCTAAACCAGCAAAACCTCCGTTTGCAAAACTAAATATATATTGAGCGTTAGCCGTTAAACTAACCGATGTCTGATATAATCCATTACCTATATCAGTAAGTGGATTTGCATCTACATTGTATCCATTAAAACTACCAACGAGAGATACAACATCAGTAACCTCTTCATTACTCATGTCTACTTGAAAAGTAACTACTGCGGTTTGATTAACACAAACATCGCAAGAAGCAAAACAAACAGGCTCTAAAACATTTGCAATTGGTTCTACTTCATAAACACGATTAACAAACAATTGTGTAGAATCATCAGATGAAGTTGCTATAACACAAGATTCCGATCCTTCAAAAACTTCTTCATTAAAATTCAATCCGTTAGTGCTAAATTTATATTCTATTGGTCCAGCAGAAATTGCAATTGTGGTAGTATAAATATTATCTCCGTCTTGGTCGTACAATTGATTACAAGTACCACACCATCCGTTAAAATCTCCATTAACATTTACAACTTCTACACCTGACATATCATAACCAGTCAAGTCTACAGCAAAAGTTACATCATATAAACAACCGAAATTTATAGTTGCGTCAGGATTATAATTACTTGCTGCAGAATCGGTACAACCTTCTATTCCGTCACCACAATCAAGGCAACTCTCAAAGCAAACTACATCTAAAACAATGTTAGATTCCATAGTTGATAATAATCTTGTAGGATCAAACTGACCAGTAGGATCAAACTCCGTACAAGATGCTTCAGAGGCTAAAACCTCTACAGTTGTTTCGTTCACAACATATCTATAATTATGATCTGAATTCGCAGCTAAACTAAGTGGTTCAGACTCCCAGATAGTTCCACCTACATTAGTCATAGAAATGTATTGCCCTGGCTCCCATCCTGAAAAAGATCCCTGAATAGAGACTGTCTGTACTATATCTGAAAAATCAGCTACATTAACTGAGAAAACAACATCAACAGGAGGCAAAGGACATTGTGCATCACAACTGTTAAAACAAAAATCGTAAGAAGATTCTTGAGATGGAACGACTAATTGTCTGTCTCCATTATCCCAATAACCACAACCTTGGCCAGCAAAATTACCTTCCCAAGCACCATCAGCAGCAGCCCAACTACTATAGTATCCATTTCTAAATTTCCAATAGAATTGAGATCCTTCTTCTAAAGTTAGAGTTAATTCCCAAATACCATCTCCATCATCATCATTCATTAAAAATCCAGGAGGAGTTCCGCCAGACAATCCGGCAGCAGTATATCCTAAGTCAGAATTATTAGAAACTTGCCAAGGACCTCCAGCCACAAACACACCTGAAGGGCTAACTTCTTGATCTTGCATATTTACTCTAAAAGTAACATCTACTGGATTAACAGCAGTTGGTTCTTGTGGGTTTTGATATAAAACATTAATAGACCCAACCATGCCATTTGCAGCATGACTACCAATAGAACAATCGTAATTATATGTTCCTGGCACATTAAATACATGCGTATAAATTAAGGCTCCAACAGTACTTGTCGCTCCAGAAACAAACGACTCTGGATTACCATAATCTTCACCTGTAATAGAGCTAACTTCTCCATTGACGTTATGAAAACCACCGTCATTATACCAATAAACAGTATCACCCGAATTAATAGTCAAACTAGATGGAGAATAATAATAACTACCCGAATTAACTACGTGGCTATCAGCAAATAATGAGGATCCGAAAAATAAAGACAGACACAGAAAAAGTAAATTTCGTAATTTAATAGGCATAAAAACACTGTTAAGTTAGTATATAGTGTCAAATTTACACTTTTAGCACAAAAAATCAAAAAAAAACAGCACAAATTAAATAAGTGTGAATATTACACAAAGTTTTTATTAAATTGCAGTTCCTAATTTTTACAAGTTTAAGATGAGAAAAAAGTTATTCTTTATTATGTGTTTTGTGTTTGTCATTTTTTGTGGCAAAGTAAATGCGCAATTCAGCCTAAAGGGGGATGCTTTTTTAAATAGCTCAACAAACCAAACTTGCATTACACTTACCGCTGACGAGGCTTTTAAGGCCGGTGGCTTCTGGAGTAACATTCCTTTAGATCTAAACCAATCATTTGAAATTGCAACTACCATAAACTTTGGCTGCGACTCTGATCCTGATACAGGAGGAGACGGAATGGCTTTTGTTATTCAAAACCAAAGTGCAGACGCAGGAATTAACGCTTTCGGAGGTGGAACTTTAGGATACGCAGGCATAACACCCTCTTTAGCTATTCAGATGGATACATACAGAGAAAACCCCATTGACTTTCCATTTGTAAATGATCCAGGAGGAGGTGTTTTCAACCTTCCTTATTATGACCACATGGCATTGATGCTAAACGGACAGGTTGACCACGACACTCCAGAAGATATTATTACCGTTCCGTTTACTCCTTTCTACACTGACGTAGAGGATTGCACTACAGGAAACTTTCACCATATTACTATTTCTTGGGACGCTTCTACAAACAAATTAGATGTATTTTACTGTAGCCAAGATGGAAACTTTAATACTATAAGTCAAACTATAGACATTACAAACACTGTTTTTAGTGGAAACAACATAGCTTACTGGGGCTTTACGGGAGCAACAGGAGGCGCTACGAACGAACAATCTGTTTGCATTGACTATTATAGCAATTCTCCAATAGTTCAAGACACTATTGTTTGCCTTGGAATTCCATTGGATTTAGATTTTTCTTATCTAGATTATTTCTCTTTCGAATGGAAAGATGAAAACGGAATTGTTATATCAAACAATCCTTCGATAAGTCTTAGCCCATCTAGTAACACTAACTACGAATTAACCCTAATAAATACTTGTAGCGGTTCTACTTTTAATAGATCTTTTGATGTAGAGGTATTGTCTCCTTCACTACAAGAAATAAATGCACAGCATCAAGACGTGGAATGTTTCGGACAATCAACCGGACAACTTGCAGTAGATTTTATAGGTGCATTAGGAAGCGTGCAATATTCTATTTCTGGAGGAGTAACGCAAAACACAAACCTTTTCACCAATCTAAATGCAAATAACTACACTATTAGCGCAACAGACCAAAATGGCTGCATAGACAATTTAAACATTCAAATAAGCGAAGAAGCAGAACTAGTTTTAAATGTTGATAATGTTGTAGGCGTATTATGCAACACTTCCGCTACTGGCTCTATAGAAGTAACTCCTAGCGGAGGGTTTGGCTCGTACAACATTGGCTGGACAGACTTCAACGGAATAAATTATACCGACGAAGACTTATTTAACCTCAACGATGGAGTTTATAATTATTTTTTATCTGATTCTTATAATTGTCAAAACAATGGACAAGTAATAGTAGAACAACTAAACGATTTAGGAATTAATATTATAACTCAAGCAGACGCTCTTTGTTTTGAAGGGTTTTCTGGTGAGATTGAAGTGAACTCTACTGGAGGATCTGCTCCATTTGACTTCGATTGGACTGGGCCCAATAGTTATATAGGAACAGGTAATAACATCACAAACATTGAGCAAGGAGACTACATTTTAACTCTAACAGATGACCAAAACTGTTACAAAGACTTTACATTTACCATCGACCAGCCCAATCAAGTAATTGTAGCATCCAACTCAATACCAGCTACATGTTTCAATTCTAATAATGGATCCATAAATATTGTTCATTTTGGAGGGACAGGAACAACAAGCGCTAACTTATTAGACAATACACTGAGTTTAATCTCTAACAACAACCTAACAAACGGATTGAATGCTGGAACTTACTACTCTTTTGCTCTAGACTCACAAGGCTGTAGCTCTGACACATCTACAATTATAATAAGCTCTCCCACTCAAATTCAAATTAACCTATTACAATCTCAAGAACCTAAATGTTTCGGCTCAAACGACGGGAATATTATAATCGATGTTTCAGGAGGAACTACACCATACTCAAGCTTCGACTGGACTGGTGACAATGGATATTCTAGCAGCTCTCAAAACATTACTCAATTATTGGCAGGCAATTATCAAATCACAATAAACGACGACAATAATTGCAGTAGAGTTGAAGATTTTATTATTGCTCAACCAGACAAAATAACAATCAATGAAGGGACTATTGGTTATGTGAAATGTACCGGCACAAACACAGGGTCTATTGCTGTTGACATTGACGGAGGAACAACTCCTTATCAATCATTTAGCTGGACTGGGCCAAACGGCTTCAACTCAAACAATAAAGACATAGACAGCTTATACCAAGGAAATTATTTCATAAGCATGGAAGACGACAATGGGTGTTTAAGCGATAGTGTTTTTACCGTTTTCGAACCAGACTCCATACTTCAGTTTAGCTACACCACGACAAGATCTTGCTCTATTGAAAAGATTGGAACTGCTGTAATAGAAATTTCTGGAGGAATACCTCCTTATAATGTAGACTGGTTTGGGCTAGACCCTGACGCACTTGCATATGGAAACAATTTTGTTGAAATAAGCGATTTAGCAAACTGCATTGTTACAGACTCGATCAAAATAAATTTATTTAATAATCCTACAGCAAAATTTAACATTGACACATTACTTCGCAAAAACATAAACTATTCCTTAGACAACAGATCTATCGCAAGTACAGAGTGGTTATGGACAATTGATGAATCTTATCAGCTGGATATGTTTTACCCTATTATTAGCTTTGGAGATACCGGAGTTCATAGCATACACTTGCAAGCAACAAACATATTTGGATGTAGCGACACTATATCAAAAAACATAGTGGTAGCAGAAGAATTAGTTCACTACATCCCAAATACCTTTTCACCAAATGAAGACGGTGTAAACGATGTGTTTAACGTTTCTATTGAGAATTTTTCAAGATATAGGTTAATAGTTTTCAATAGATTTGGCCAAATTATTTTTGATTCGACCGATAATGAAAACGAAGGATGGGATGGAAAATACAACGGTCAATATGTTCCCATTGGAACGTACGTTTATAGATTTGAAGCAAATGATTTGTTTGGCAAATTAATTGTAGAAAATAATAAAGTTAATTTAATTAGATAATTATGAGAAGAATTTTATTTGTTTTAACGTGTATTCCTTTTATGGCATTTTCACAAGTTATGTTAGACGATTTTGAAAACAATCGAAACATTCACTACGGATTTATCAGTGGAGATTTTGACCCTGCAGGTTTAGCTTCAGTTGTAGGAGCTGCAACAAACCCAGATCAAACTGGAGCAAATACAAGCCAATTTTGCGGAAAATATACTCGTAACGCATCAGAAAATTATGACGTTATTTTATTCAACCCATATGCTGGCAATTTCTCAGATTTAGAAGATTTTTCAGATGGAACAAAAACCATTTCAATAGACATATGGAGCCCTGTTGCTAATACCGTTGTAGAATTAACGTTCGAAAAGTCTAGCCTAACTGAAGCAGACAACTTCCCAATAGGAAGACATTCAAGATTTATTGCTACAACAACACAAACAAATCAATGGGAAACATTAACCTTTAGCTTAAACGAAACGGAAGTTCTAGACCTTGAGTTAATGGCTGAAGATGTAGACCAAGGCGTTATTTTAATCAATCCATTAACAGATGACAACTCCACTTACTATCTAGACAATCTAAATGGCCCTAACCATGACTGTATTGGAGCAAGCGTAAACAATCAAATAAAAGAGGATTTCGAATGCCAAAGAAATGGGGAGTACACTTTTACTCACGGAAATCTACAAATCATCAACAACCCTGATGCAAGCGGAGCAAATACTTCAAAAAAAGTAGGGAAGTACACTCGATCTGACTTTACCTCCAATGATGTTGTAATATTCAAATTGGATGAGCCTTTAATCTTAGCTAACAATGAAGTAATCTCTTTAAAAGTATGGTCTAGCTTCTCAAAAGATGTTGTTGTTTCCTTGCAAGATGACCTAGGAATTGAAGGCGAGAATACTTTCAACCAGACAGCTTCTTTACCGGGCAATTCTTCTTGGCAAGAATTCACATTTAACTACTCTGGCTTAATTCCTGCAGGTGTAGTGATTACACAAGCAGTATTTTTATTTGCTCCTGATGAGGCAGGCTTCCCTTATGAATTTTATTACGATGATTTCTCTATCACTGAAACAAGTGCTATTGATGATTCACAATTAAAAAATGCATTTACTATACATCAAAATTTTATTCATTTCGATAGCCCTAACACAAACAAGCAAATTCGTATATTCGACCTTGCAGGAAAATTATTAGAAGATACTTTTGTTTCTGGCAGCTCATTCCAAATTAAACACAAAGGAATGCTACTTATTAATGTTATCGACAATAAAAATAGCACTTCAATTAAATATTTAAATAATTAATCATGTCAGAAAATAAAAATTATAGCCAAGCGCTATCTACTCTAGTAACTGTATTCTTCTTTTGGGGATTTATAGCTGCATCTAATGGAGTATTTATTCCATTTTGCAAGACCTACTTTTCAATTGATCAATTTCAATCTCAATTAGTAGATTTTGCTTTTTATGGAGCCTATTATTTTGGAGCTTTAATATTATTCATTATGTCCAACTCCAGTGGAAAAGACATCATGAATCATTGGGGTTATAAAAATGGAATTATTTACGGCTTATTATTAAGTGCCATTGGAGCATTTATTATGATACCTGCTGTAAACGGAGCACAACCTGGAGACTCGACAGTATTTTATTATGTTTTAATTGCTCTCTTTATTGTAGGACTAGGATTTTCTCTTCAACAAACAGCAGCAAATCCGTTTGCAATATCACTTGGAGAACCAGAAAAAGGATCGCATAGACTAAATCTAGCAGGAGGAATAAATTCTTTAGGAACAACTATCGGACCAATTGTGGTTGCATTAATTCTATTTGGCTCTACTCCAAAGTCAGGAGCTGAACTAGATCTAATGATTAGCAACGGACAAATTAGTCTTTCTACTATTCAGATGTTATATCTTGCAGTAGGTGGCTTATTTTTAGCGGCAGCAGCTTTATTTTTCTTCTCTAAAAAATTACCTCAAGGTAAAAACGATTCTAATTTTATTAAAGCACCTAAAGCAATTCGTGCCTTATTAATAATGACTGCACTATTAGCAGCATGTTTCTACTTAATCTTCGATCAATATAAAGGAGAGCCAAACGATGAGTTCATTTTACAGCTAACAATTGCCAGTTTACTGACTATAGTAGGAGGATTGCTTATCTCAAATGTACTTTCTAAAAAAGACAAAGAAAGTTGGGGAGCAATGCAATACCCTCAATTAGTTTTGGGAATGTTAGCTATTTTCACATATGTAGGAGTCGAAGTAACTATTCAATCTAATTTAGGGGAGCTATTAAAATTTGTTTCTAGCTCTATAGACGGAATAAATCTTAACCCACTTGGACTTCCATCCATGAGTGATTCTGAAATTGCTCCATTAATATCTATGTATTGGGGCGGTCTTATGATTGGACGTTGGGCTGGAGCAATTGCAGTATTCAACCCATCTGATAAAATTAAAACATGGCTTTACATATTGGTTCCTTATATTGCATTTGGACTAATTTTAGCCGTAAACTTTATCTCAGGATTTGATGTAAGTATTTTATTCTGGTTCGCAATTTGCGTTGCCATACAAATTGGCGGATTTTTCTTAGGAAAAGAAAAGCCAGCATTAACCTTAAAAATATTTGGACTTTTAGGAGTAGCGGCAATGTTGGTAGGGTTATTTTCTACAGGACACTTAGCATTATACGCATTTTTAAGTGGTGGTTTATTCTGCTCAATCATGTGGCCATGTATTTTTGCTTTGAGCATCGAAGGACTTGGAAAATATACTTCTCAAGGTTCTTCTTTCTTGGTAATGATGATATTGGGTGGTGCTATCATCCCTCCTCTTCAAGGTAAATTAGCAGATATTATTGGTATACATTCTTCTTACTGGATTGCAGTAGCTTGTTTTGTATACCTAGCATTTTTCGCACAAAAAGTTGGAAACATTTTAAAATCAAAATAATGACAAGAATTTCTTTAGCCTTTGCAGTTTGTATCTTATTAGCTTCATGCTCTTCTAAAACCAAGAGCAACAATGCTAAATATGTAGATAATGAGAGTAAAATCGACTCTATAATGGCCTTAATGACCATGGAAGAGAAAATTGGTCAAATGACTCAAATCGATCAACAATTTTTAGTTAAAGATTCCCATATTTCAAAATATGGTATTGGATCTCTCTTAAGTGGTGGAGGCTCAACTCCAGATGTAAATGAGTTTAGCTCATGGGCTGATATGTACGACAATTTTCAGTCGATCGCATTAGGGTCTAGGTTAGGTATTCCGCTTATTTATGGTATAGATGCGGTTCACGGACATAACAATGTATACGGAGCAACAATCTTCCCTCACAACGTAGGATTAGGTTGTGCTAACGACTACGAACTAACAAGAAAAGTTTCTGAAGCTACAGCTATTGAAGTAGCTGCTACGGGAATCAACTGGGACTTTAGCCCTTGTATTGCTATTCCTCAAGACGAAAGATGGGGAAGACATTACGAAGGATATTCTGAAGATGGTGAAATAGTAGCTAACTTAGGAGAAGCGTCAATTATTGGCTACCAAACCGATGTTTTAGGATCCTCTAATATTTCAGTCTTAGCTTGTGCCAAACATTTTATAGGAGATGGCGCTACCGAATGGGGAACAGGAATGGAAAACCAAGCAGATAAAATTGACAGAGGAAATGCTCTATTAACAGACTCTATAATTAGAGCAAAATACTTGCCTCCATACATCAAAGCGATTGATGCTGGCGTAGGTACTGTGATGGCTTCTTTCAACAGTATTAATGGCTTAAAATGCCATGCAAACGGATATTTATTCAACGACTTATTAAAAAAAGAACTTGCATTCGATGGCTTTGTAATTTCTGACTGGAGAGGTATTGACGAAATACCAGGAGACTTCAAATCGGATATTATTATATCAATAAATGCAGGAATTGATATGGTAATGGTTCCTGGCGACACTGTATGGGGAGGAGAACATTACCTAGATTTTTTAAGTTTATTTCAAGAAGCAATCGAAGAAGAAAGCATTGCGATGGAACGTATTGACGATGCCGTACGTAGAATCTTAAGAATTAAATATAGAATCGGTTTGTTTGAAAATCCTATGGCTGATCGTTCTTTATTAGAAAAAGCAGGTGGAAAAGAACACCGTGCTATCGCAAGAGAAGCAGTTCAGAAATCGCAAGTTTTATTAAAAAACGACGGATTTTTACCTCTTGATAAAACTAAAAACTATCTAGTTATTGGCTCTGGAGCTGACGATATGGGTAAGCAATGTGGTGGATGGACTATCGAATGGCAAGGAAAATTAGGAGACATTACTCCAGGTACTACTATTTGGGAAGGAATACAAGAGCAATCATCATCTACCTTATACACTGAAGGTGTGGAGGGAAGCTTTGATGGTGCAGTTATTGTAATCGGAGAAGACCCATACACCGAAATGGAAGGAGATTCCGACCAATTATACTTATCAGAAAAAGATAAAGAATCTATTGAAACGGTGAAGGCAATGGATATTCCTTACACTATCGTTTTAATAACAGGAAGACCTTTAATTATAAACGAAGCTTTAGATAATGCTAATTCGTTTGTTGTAGCATGGCTTCCTGGGACAGAAGGAAATGGTGTTTCAGATGTGTTATTCGGAGACGTTAAACCAAGTGCTAAATTATCTTTTTCATGGCCAAAAAGCATGGACAATATTCCTGTTAATTTTGATCAAGAAAACTACGATCCTAAATTCAAAATTGGATACGGATTAACATTTTAAAACAAAAATATGCGCCTATACCTTAGCTTAACATTACTGTTTTTAACAGCTAGTACCTATGCTCAAAACTGGAATTTAGTTTGGTCTGATGAATTCGAACTAAATGAGGTGGATGACAGCAAATGGTCATTTCAAAATGGTACAGGAAGTGAAGCTGGCATGTGGGGATGGGGAAATGGGGAATCTCAATATTATTTAGAAGAAAATACTTCACTAAACAATGGTGTTTTAACTATTGAAGCCAAAGAAGAGCCACAAGGAATTACAGATAGTTGGAATGTTACAAAATATTATTCTTCTTCAAGAATAGTCACCAAAGACAAGTACGAATTCAGATACGGAAAGGTGGAAGCTAGAATGAAAACTATAGATGGTGAAGGTTTTTGGCCTGCTTTCTGGATGCTTCCATCAGAAGGGTGCTGGCCTGAAAGTGGTGAGATCGATATCATGGAGCAATGGGCAAACGATGGTCCTAGCAATGTAACTACTGGAGCTGCTCATACTGGTTTTTGCGGAAGTGGCAGTACCTACAACTCATTTGATCATGAAATAGACGAATCGTTTGCAAACGACTTTCATACCTATGCTGTAATCTGGCAAGAAGATTATATAGGATGGTATATAGACGACGAATTACATTATTTTGTAACACCAAATAGTTATGGGAGTAATATAAACTGGCCTTTTAATGATGGCGATTGGTATATCTTAATAAATCTAGCAATAACTGAGCAAGGACCAAATGCAAATACTGTTTTCCCAAATCAAATAGAAGTTGATTATGTAAGAGTTTACGAATCTAACGACACATTTGGATGCACCGACCCTAACGCTTCTAACTATAACTCAGCAGCAACTATTTCCGACAATGAAAGCTGCTCTTATGATGTAACATTTAATGTAAATATGAATTGCTCAGATGAAAACCCAAATACGGTTTACGTAAATGGTAATTTCAATAATTGGTGTGGCAATTGCCTCCCTCTTTCTGACGACAATAATGATGGTATTTGGACAGGAACCTATTCGTTTGCCCAATCGACTATAGAATATAAATATAGTTACGACAACTGGACAGGATCAGAAAACTTAATAGATGATATGCAAAACGGTGCTAATTGCGCACCAGCTACTGACTATAATGAATATGCAAATAGACAATTAGTAATTGACAGCGAATTAACTATTAATGAGAACTATGGGTCTTGCGATGATTGCATTGCAGGATGTACAGATCCTTCATCAGCAAACTACAATTCCGATGCAAATTATGACGATGGCTCTTGTGGTGGTACAGATTGTGATTTAAGTGTTGTTAATTTTAGCATAAATATGGAAGGCCCTCTTCCAGAAGGTTATGGTGATGTTGTTGTAAATGGCTCCTGGAACGATTGGCTTGGCTGGGGTGTAAACTTGCAAGATGATGACAACGATTATATTTGGGAAGGTAGTGCTGAATTTGAAAACGGATCTTACGAATTTATATATGCACTTACTGGTGAACTAGACGAATGGTCAGGATGGGGAAGTCCAATATATGCTCCTTTAGGATCAGAATGCGACTTTTATTCTTCAGACCAATACGGAAACTTTGGATTTGAAGCAAATTGTGGAAACTTAATTTCTTTTAACAATTGTTTTGATTCTTGCGATGATTGCAACCAAATAATTGGATGTACTGACCCTAGCTCAGACAACTATAATCCTAATGCTAGCATAGACGATGAATCATGTACTTATTGCAATAATTTTGAGGCGGTATTAATTAATTCTTCTAATGCTAGTTCTGTAGGCTCTTGCGACGGATATATTCAAGCAACCGGACAGGGTGGCTCGGCAAACTATTCCCTAATCGTTTACAATGAAAATGGTATTCCACAAAATCCGTTCGAATTATGTGCAGGAACTTATAGTGCCCAAATTACAGACAACGGTACTGCATGTGTCGATGTATTATCTGTAATTATTTCACAACCACAGGTTTCGGAAAATCCATGTGACATTACACCATCCGATTTATTTGTAGATAACATTATTCATAATAGAGTAGTATTTAACTGGTCTACTCCAAGCTCAGCACCATCTCACTATATGATTCGATACCGTGCCTCACAAGCTTCAACATGGACAGTAATGACTGCTGGGCCAGTTAACTCCAATGCATATAGCGGAACATCAAGAACACGATACTTCATGGAGCCTGCAACTACTTACGAGTGGAGCATCAGAGCAAGGGTTTTAAATGAAGATGGGTCTGTAAACTGCCAATCGCCTTGGTCTCCAAACTCAGAATATACTACTTTACCACAATGCGCCAACCTAGAAAACTTAAGCGCTTCCCCAGAAGCAAACTGGGTAATATTTTCGGCTGACGCTCCAAGTCCAGAATGGGGAGTGTGGCAATCAAAAGCTAAAGTTTCCGAACAAGGACTAAATAACTACAGATACATTAACGGAACAAGTAACATTGAAAACCTTAAGGGTAATTTCGAAGCAAATACAGATTACCAGTGGCATACTAAAGCATGGTGTACAGCTAACATGGATGCAAATGGAGATTCTGACCCAATGTATCATTCTGGGTGGGGTGACTTATCTACTTTCACAACCGAAGAAGTCTGTGATAAAACTCCAATTAATTTAAGCACGGTCACTAACGGAGCAAATACTGCTATTACAATGAATTGGCATAGTCCACAATCAGGCACTCCAGACCATTATTTCCTAGAGTTAACTGATGAAACTAGCGGACAGGTTTGGGCATGGAACAACCTAGCTGGAAATTCTACAAGCAAAACTAAATTTGGTTTGACTTTAGGAAACGACTTTTCTTGGAGAATAAGAGGTGCTTGCGGATCAAACGGAACATCTTGGGCAACCAGCTTCACACAGCCTCAATATTACACTTTGGGAGCAGGAAGACTGGAAGGCTTAATTTCTGGCTTAGAAGTGTCGCCTAACCCCTCTAAGGGAGTGTTTAGCCTAACGTTTGATGCAAAAGAAAAGCAAGACCTTATAGTTTCGGTAATTAATCTTATCGGAGAAGAAATCCATCGAATAGAATATTCGGATTTTCAAGGTAAATACCAAAACACAATAAGACTAAACGAAAAAGCTAAAGGAGTTTATTTCTTAAAAGTAGAAACGAATAAGAGAATATTTAACAAGAAAATTATTCTACAATAAGGAGATAGGATTGACAAAATATAAAAAGCGAAACAATTATGTTTCGCTTTTTTTGTACTTTTGAAATCGCAGTTACTTAAAGCTGTTATTATTTATGAAAAACTTAAAAACCAATTTTGGTTTATTTATTTTTCTGTTATTAATTAGCGTATCCTCTGCTAATGCTCAGCTATCACAAAACAAATGGTATGGATCGTTTGAGTTATATTTTAACACAATAGGCATAAACTTAAACGTTAATCACAATTTGAATAATGCTATAAATTTAAGAGCAGGATTTAGTAGTTTCACTCAAAAAGACTACAAAAAACCTTATGATTATTATTCATTACTTAACTATAAAAGTCCTTATTATAGTATTCACAATTTTCAGATTGGAATCAGTATTAAAACTAAGTTAAACAAAGAAGGAACAATAAGGTTAAATCTATTTACTGGCTCAGCATACTCCATACTAGAAGAACCAGACAACTACAGATTAAGTGATTATTTTAACACTAATAGTCACAGTTGGAATGTGAAAAAGAGCAACACAATAAGCTTAGTTATTAATCCTAACATAGAATTTTTAATTGGCAAAAACCAAGGATTATCTCTTTCCTCTATGATAATTTTAAATAAAAACAGAAGATATATTGGCCTGGGAATTGGACATGTTTTTGGAAAAAGAACAAAGAGAGCGTTCCTACTCTACTAGAAAAGGAATATTAGCAGTAGCCGACTTTTCTTTATCTTTTACAACTACAAACAATCTATATTTTCCTTTCTTAAAAGGTGCTTTGATGCTAGGGTCGGATTTAACAAAAATCTTTTTATAGACCGATTCTGGAGTTTTTTCAAAATCTCCTCCAGCTTTAGTGTCGGTGCTTTCCGGAACTATTTCGAAATGGTAACTTAAATCGTCCTCATTCAAATCAAAAGCATCTACTGCAATTGACATCGTCGACTTTTCTTTTATGGCAACACTCTCATAAGCATTTTTTCCATTTATAGTAAAAGAGTTAATTCCAGGAGCTAAATTTTGAGGCTTTTTTCCTGACCACTTCTCTATAAGTACGTCCATCACTCCAGTTTCAGAACCATCTTTCAAAAATAGCCCGTACCAAGAGGAAGTTGTTTCTTGTTTAAAGCCCCATAGAAAGACGTAAGAACCCAGACACATTTCTGTGTCAGCTGATATGATATCGTAGCGTTCGTTGTAGGAGGTTGCTTTCTCAGTACTAGTTTGTTCTATAGGTGTTCCCCAAGAAGTAGTTGGCGACTCCCAATGTCCGTTAGGGCCCCACTCTGTAATAAGATATGGTTTTTTCCATCCGAAGTTTCTTAGTCCTTGAGAGATAAAATCTATTCCTCCATAGGTGTTTATACCAATCATGTCCAAAGCTGGAGCATACTTGTTAATTAATTTTATTTCCGCAACATCTAAGCCAGCAGTTACGGTAATTACTGGATGATGAGGATCTTTATCTTGAATCATTAGGGTAATGTCATTTATATGTTTCCAAACATCGAAGTTGGAATAAAACAAATCAACTTCATTACCTACAGCCCACATCAATAAAGCAGGATGGTCTTTTATTTCGTCTACTACTTTAGCAAAAGATTCCAATTGTAACTTTACTGCAAGTTCGTTACTCCAGTCAAAACCATGGCGTTCGTGTTGAGCCCATAACCCCATACAAACGGTTAATCCTTCTGACTGAGCTTGATCAAGTATTTCCATTGCGTTTTCAGAAGACCAAGTACGAAACGAATTAGCGCCGTAAGCTTTTGCTTTGTCTAATTCCACACTACCTCCCACACCCTTAACATAGTAAGGTTTTCCTTCTCTAATAAGCTCAAAGCCATTTTCTGTCTTTACAATTTCGACAGGAATTACCTGAGCAAAACAAAAGGATTGAATAAATAGAAATAATAAAATTAATCTCATTGTTCGGTTGTTTTTTGATAAACACGTACGTAGTCTACCAACATAGTTTTAGTTGAGTTGAAAGAAGGAGTCCCACCTAAATTTCCTCCTACAGCAGTATTTAAGATAAGGTGAAAAGGATCATTAAAAGGCCAAGTAGTTTCCAAGTCTTGATTTTCAGTTTTATAGACCGTATGCACCAAGCTGTCATCAATAAACCACTGAATAGAAACTCTATCCCATTCTACGCCATACGTATGAAATTCGTCAAAATAAGTAGTTGTTAAAGAATCGTATTCTGCACCAATCATTCCATAGCCAAAATGAACGGTTGTGATTAACTTGTTTTGGTTGTTTTGTCTGAACTGCTCCATAATGTCAATTTCACCACTTAAAGGCCAAAAAGTTTCTGGAAAGGATGGCAGCATCCAAAAAGCATGCCAAATTCCGTTATGAACATCCATTTTAATAGAAGCTTCTACTTTACCAAAGCTAAAATCGAATTTATTTTTAGTATTTAATCTTGCCGAAGTATAGTCCGCAATTGCAAGCGTTCCGTCGCAATCCTCATACTGATATTGTTCTTTTTTAGACTCAATCAATAAATACTCGGAATCTGAAATAGAAGCGTTTTGGCCTCTATAGTATTGCAGTTCGTTGTTACCCCATCCATAAAGATTGTATTGACAACCATTACCTGTTTCGAAGTTCCATTTTTGCTCATCAATTTCTCCTTGATTAAACTCATCGCTCCAGACTAATTGATATTCCAAATCATTATATTGAGTTTGCTCGCAAGAAAACAAAATAACGCTAAAAAGTACGATTAATAAATATCTCATTGTTCGATTAATTTAATTTCATAGATAGATGCAAAACCACTTTCTTGTCCAAAAAATTCGAATTGCTTCATCTGATCTAAAGCAAAATCTTTTTCAATTAGTTTAAACTCACTAAGTGGAATAGTATAGGTAACTAAAGAATCATTACGGTCTTTAGCTTGGTAATCAGCAACCGATATAGTTTCTCTTTTACCTTTAAAATCCTCCAAAGAAATATCAAAAACGGAATGATTTTTAGAAACAGAAAGTTGTAGATTGGTTTTTTCGACTATTCCTCTTAAGCTAAAAGCATACCAATTGTTCCAGTTAATACCCCATTTTTTCCATTCGGAACAGTTGTTCCATTGCCAATTAATAACCTCATTTTCGGACATTAATTTTTGACAGTTTGTTTGACCAGTTCCCCAAGCCATATCTTCAAAGTTTCCTGGAAAAATATTCTGATTAGGATTTCCTTTAGGATTTAAAAGCTCTACATTTTCTAACATAGCAGCATATTGATCTTTACTAAAAGGAACAACTTTAATATCATCTAGATACAGCTTTCCAGAGCCTTCTAGCTGAATAATCATTTGCTTAATTCCGAATGGGTCAACTCCTTGGACACTGAAATCATAAAATGTAAAAGGCATATAAAAGGTAGTCCATTTTTGATTAGACACAATCAAATCATCTCCAAACAAATTAAGGTGTGAGAAATAATACGAACTTCCACCAGAATAATCTTCCATACCTACAACAAATGGAACTGATTTTTGATCAGAGTCTACTGCCATTACTTTAAACGAAATAGCATGAGTTTCTATAATTCCGCTAATATCATCGGCCATAAAATTAGACCAACTATTGCCAAAACCTACCCAATCGCAATCCGTCTTATTCCAATCTAAAGAAACTACATTATTTCCTTCTAGGTTTTCTATTTCTAGAGTACCACAAGTTTTGAGATTACTCCAAAGCTCACCTCTAGAATCGTCAAAGAAAACTCTTTGCTTTGCTTTGTCATCCTTATCGGGATAGACATCATAAAGAGAAATAGGTTGAAAAGGAACACAACCTACTAGCAAAGCACATAAAATTACTATTTTAAGGTTGATATGGTTCATTGGTTGTAAATGTGATGTAATCAATATTTGTTTTAACTATAAGGTCTGTATTTTCTTCACATGGCGTTCCTCCTCCAGCAATTGGACCTGGGCCAGCAGGACAAGAAAGACTAAGCACTTCTACCAAAGTAATATTAGAAGGATTTTTTTGGTTATTACCAGGAGTTCCTTCTAAGGTGAATTCGTCATAAGGCAGAGAAAGTAATCTCCAATCGGACCAATCAACAGGATTAAACTCATAAACATAGGTTTCGTTATCGCTTTCTCTACAAATAACTTTTATGAATTGGTTTGCCGGAACCTGTCCTTGCTCCCCTCCTATTGCTGCAATATTAAAATATACTAGCGAAGAGGGAACGGATTCTAAAGCCGAAACATCAGCTGCAATTTTCAGACTTCCTAAATAATAGTCCCAATTAACATATCCACCCATAGAATAAAAATTTTGTCCTTGAGCAGCTCCACCATTTGTAATTTCAAATTTCATGTCAGACCCTGGCTGAACATACTCTATAGAATTAGTTGGGTAGCCTTCTTCAAAATCAGCAATAACAACTAGTCCTTCCTGTGGTAATTTAATTTCGTCAATAGTTACTGTCGTATTTTGAACTAGCTCTGTTTCGCTATCCAATAAAACTAATTGAACCGAACAATCTTCATAATAAAAAGAAGGGAAATCGTCAGCAGAACCAATCCAAGCAGTGCTATTCATATCAATTTTGGAACCGAAGCCTGTAAAAGACTTTGATGCTCCCGATTGATTTCCGGTAATCGTTAAAGTCCATTCTAGATTTTTTGTCCAACTAGCCTCAAAATAACGAGGAATAGATGGCTGGCTAAAATCAAAAGAAGGAGAGCTAGACGATAGGGAATCGACAAAAGTTAATTCACCGAACTGATCGTTCAAAGAACTTCCCATAAACTCAGGATAATCATTGTCGCAAGAGAAAATAAACAATAGTGCTGATAGGTATAAAATATGCTTCATAATACTATAGATTTAGACGATATAAAACGTGAAATTGATTGACGGTATATTTTGTTTCGTGGTATTGTACAAAAGAATTATAAGAAATAGTAAGTTTTGATTTCTCACTAAAATCTACATTTATTCCTAAGGCATTTAATGTCTGACTTTGTCCATCTACTTCATAATTGTCGAAATAAAATATTTGATTTTGATCATCGTACAAAGGAGTTAGATCATTACCATCGGACATATGCAATTTACCTCCGTACATTAAAGAGATATTATCTGTTAGCTTAAAGTCAATTCCAAAATCAACTAAAAAACTACTAAGATCTATTTGTTCATACGACAAGCCATCTCTATTGGTTTGCTCGAAAGTAATGCCAGACTTTATTTGCCATTTATTATAATTAGCATCTAACATTGCCGACACTTTTAGAAAAGATTTAAGTGCTTCGGTACCAGACCCCAATATTTCTTTTAAAGAATATATATCGGTTGCAAGATTAATTCTATCCTTCCAAATAGTTTCTTTAGCAGATATCGCTAAACCTGTTCGGTTTGGAGTTGCCAATCCGTAAGGAAGAGCACTGCTAAAAGAAGGGTTAGAAATATCCATCTTGTTATCGAAAGTTTTTCGATATGCAACATCGTTATACAAATAATCTAGAAGACCTATTTCTCTAGAAAGCTGATTGTTAGTGATTACAGGAAAAATGCCGCTTTCACTCTGATAATCTACTCTGACATTTTGAGCCCCATGAGAACGAAAAAATGGACCCGTATACATGCTATTCAACCTTACGTATTGACTCTCATTTCTACTGTAGCTTAAACCAGCATTCCAGAAATAGTCGTTATAATCTTGGGTAGATTCCTGAATTACATCTTCAAAAATTTCTGATGACCATCCGGACTCTACATCAAAAGTTACATCTTTCACAAAAGTTAGTGGAACAGAAGCACTTACAGTATTAACATAGTTATAATACAACTGATTATCGTTAACTGTGTTTTTTAAATCATGCAAATTAGCTGAATTAAAAGCTAACTTTCCGTAAGATGTTTGTAGCAAAAGTGTTCCACCTGTATAAAATCTTTCTGGCATATTAACTCCAGGATTAGCAGGATTGCTTCTAGTAGAAAACAATCGAAAATCTATAGATTTAAAATTATCATTCCTAAGGTCAATGCCAAATTCGGTTTCCATTCCTTGTCTTCTCCATGTGTTATCACCAAAAAAGTTTTCGTAATCGATTACTTCTCTGGCAATTCGGAAAACATTTGCTTCATTAATATGATCTTGGTAAGTGTTATTATATAGAGTATATGGAGTTAATTTTAAATCAATGTCACCAATTTTGTAACGAATAGCATCGTTTATAACGCCTTTTAATGTTAGTCGTCTTAAACCGAAAGTTACGGCAGAGCCATAAAATCCTCCTAATTCGTTTCTCATTCTCAGCTCCGTAATAATTTCGGTATCATTACTTGGTCTAATCAGTATACCTAAATCGATAAGAGAGTGGCCATAATTGGCTTTCTGTACGTTTAATGTATCGGAGTCATCTGCCAAATCTTGAAACAAGATGTTGGTTCTAGCTCCTCCATAAAATTCTATCTTTTTTACTCTTTCTTGAGCAAAAATGGCTGTTGTTAAAAAAACAGAAAGGATAGTTAAATAGCAATTTCTCATTGATTACCTTTTATTTAAAAATTGACTTTTATTTCTAATGTTGTTTCGTGTCCACTATTATTATCTAAAACAAAATTTACATCTTCATATGTAAAATAGCGATGTCTCAGATATAAGGAGGTGTTCTTATTTAGGGCAATATCTAAACCAAGCCCAATACCTAATGCAGTTTGGTTTCTTGGCATAAAGCTCATATCATCAATATCTGTTTGATAGTTTCCAACAACCCTTTCCACCCCTAAATAAGTAGTTAAAGCAGTTCTATCTGTTAGACTAGTATAGTTCTCGAATTGATGAACATATTGTCTGATGTATGCTGATTCGTTTAAAACAGTAAAAAGAGAAAGCTTTTCTTGTACAGAATTAAAAGAACCTAGGTAAAAGAAATAAGATTTTCTTTTATTAAACATGTATTCCATTTTTGCTTGGAAGTCGAAGCTATTAAAGTATTTATCAAAAGCGATTTGGCCATCTCTTACATTATCAATCTGAACGGTTTCGTAAATACCTCTAAATATTTTAGACCATCTTCCGTAAGGACCAACATTACTAACATATTGCCATCTATAAAACTCGGATTGAGTTAATCCGTTTACAGTATGACCATAAGTAACAGCCGACGTCAGACGATCAATTTCTTTAGCTATTGTTTGACCAAAGTTGAACTTAAGTTTGCCAATTTCAAATTCAGAATTTATCGAAACTCCAGTTCTGTTATTAGCAAGTCCACCAACTCCTAAAATAGCACTTCCGTTTTGCTGCAAAACACCACCTTCAGAGGGATTTGCACTTATACCATCATTAATGGAAGAGTTTAAAATTTCCGAATTGTTATTATAAAAATTACTGCTTATTCTAAAATACTCAATATCAAAAGGAAGAAAAGTGTATCTCTTTGGCGTTTTCAACTTACTTATTATTGCTAATCCAGGGTCAAGATCGTTATACATTCCAAGTCCTATTTCACCAACAAAAGAAAAGCCACTTTTATTAAAATCATAATCTAAACTATGAACTTGGTAATTATTAGTTTCTACACCAATGGAGTCTCTGTAAGAATATCCATTTAAAGAGTTTAATCCAAGATTCCAGTCATTAATTGTTTTAGACAATCTTGCACCTAAAATATAAGAAGGCAAAAGAGAAGAGTAAAATTGAGTATTTGCAAACTGTATGGACTGCTGGTAATTTTCGCTATCAATTTCTTCAAAAGAAGTGGCGCTAGTTTGAGATTTACCGTACAGAAATGTAAAGTTAACATCCCCAGGAAGTTCCGCTCCATCAAGAGCAAAACCTTGAAAAGCTTGATTTCCCCATCGAACATCCTGAACAATACTACCTCTATCGTAATAATCAGAATACCTGCTCATGATGTCGTTACTCTGGGGGTCCCACGGATTTCTAACGAATAAATTATATCGATTAAAGCCTTCAAATTGTTTAAGCGTCATTCTGCTTAATTTTAACCAATGAATTCCTCCTGTCTTTACATTAAAATTTCCAAGGTCTGTTTTAAAAGAACCATATAAATTTACACCGAGATTCATTCCTCTGAAATATTCGAAATTTCCTGTTTGCAGGTTCCAAAATGTTAAATCAGTTCCGAAAGACACATTAGAATTTGGGTTAGCACTGATTCGTAAAGTTAACTCTGGCAATTGAGTTGCATCACCAATAAGAATCTCTCTTTGTATTAATCTTAAGGTGTCACCATCTGCAATTCCACTTATATAAGGATCTACAAAAGCTCTGTTTTGAATGAAAAACCTGTATTCGCCAGAAATATTTATTTTATCAAAAACATTTGGCTTAACATCATCACCTAATCCTTGAGTAAAAGACAGTAATGGAAAAGATATAAATAAGGTTAATATTAAAAAATTCTTCAAAGTATTATTGAAATATCATTAAATTTTTCACAAATTTGTAAAAAATACACTAAGGCTAACTCAACAAATATAGTGATTAGTGTTTAAAATACACTTTGAATATGCATAAAATTAACGTCTCTGCTGACTGTGTGGTATTTGGTTTTGACAATACAGACAAAAAATTAAAGGTTCTAGTTATTGAAAAAAAGGTCAATCCTTTTTCGAAAAATAATGAAGAGAAAATTCAATCTGCTCTTCCTGGTGACCTTATTCAAATAAACGAAGATATTGATCAGGCTGCTAATCGAATTTTATTTAGCCTTACCAAAATTGACAATCTTTATCTAAAACAATTCAAAACATTTGGTGATCCTAAAAGGGTGCAAGATAAAAAAGATCAAGAGTGGCTTTATAATTTCAGACCTAACCCAAACGAACGAGTAATTACGATTGGTTATGTTGCTTTAGTTAGAATGGAAGAATATAATCCTGAAGCATCATATTTTGCTGAAAATGTAAAATGGGTTAGTGTATCAGAAGTTCCTCCTTTGGCATTTGATCACAACGAGATTTTATTTGAAGCAATCGACTTTTTAAGAAAAGAAATTGACAATGAAGTTACTTCGGAATTGTTGCCAAAAAAATTCACCTTATCACAACTTCAAGAGTTGTACGAAATCATATTGGATGAAAAACTTGACAAAAGAAATTTCAGAAAACAAATTATAGGAAAAGGTATTCTAGAAAAAACAAATGAGAAACAAAAAGGAGTTTCTCACAAGCCTGCAGAATTATATAAATTCAATTAAATAAGTACTTCTGAATGATCGAATGCTAAAGAAGCTGGACCTAAAATATTCATTTTTCTATCTAACAAATCGGACACCTCGTACTTCACCTTTCCTCTAAAATCACTAAGCAATTGCTTTTCGCAATTATCAATCATTTTAGATTTATAAATCTCCAATGATTTAGAAATATTTCCGCAGAAAACTACTGCTTGAGGATTAATAATATGTATAAAATCAGATAATTTTGTTCCTAGGGTTTCAAAAGTAAATTCTAGAGTTTGTAAACAAACTGCATCTTTTTGATTCGCTCTAGTAAATATTTCTTTAACCGTTGGCAATTGCTCAGGAGTAACACCAGTAATGTTTTTCATATTCAGAGAATATGTTTTTTTAATTCCATTGGCAGAAACGATTGTCTCTAAACAACCTACAGAACCGCAATTACATTGACGACTTAAGTGATCTACTTTTGTATGGCCAAACTCTCCAGAATAACCAAACGCACCATCAAATAACTTGTTGTTAATTACTATAGCGCCACCCAAACCAGTTCCAATAGTAACCATTATAAAAGAAGGATATTTTTTACCTATTCCGAAACGGTTCTCCGCTAATGCAGCAGCATTTGCATCGTTAACAACGTAGGTGCTAATATTTAAATTTTCTTCAATAAAAGACTTAAGATTGAATGGTCGTAAATCGTTCCAAGGAAAATTAACTGGTCTAAATTCATTAGACTTAGAGTCAAAGTTTGGAGCGCCAATACCAATCGACTGAATGTCATGATTGACAGTTAATGACTTTATATTATTCAATAATGTTTCGATATAGTTATCGAAAGATGTTGCGTTTTTAGTTTTGAAACTTGCAACTTCTACAATACCATTCTCAGAGTCTACCACACCTAATTCGGTATTAGTTCCTCCTATATCAATTGCTATAACTTTCATGATTTTTCTTTTAAATAATTCAAAAGAATAGTGGCTGTTTTAAAATTGGTAGCCAAAGGAACCTGATAGACATCACAAAGTCTTAAAAGCATATTGATGTCTGGTTCGTGAGGATGTTTCCCTAAGGGATCTCTTAAAAAGATTACTGCCTCAATTTCTTTTGTTACAATTTTAGCTGCAATTTGAGCATCACCACCAAGAGGGCCAGATTCTACACTATTTACTTTCAAATCAAACTCTGAAACAATTTTAGAAGTGCTTTTTGTACAAGTAATAGTAAGCTTTTTAATCGCCTCAAGATTGGCGCTAATAAACCCTCTTAATCTATCTTTTGTTCCGTCGTGTGCTATAATTGCTATGTGCATAATAACTAACTTACTCTTAATGAAGCTTGGTTTGCGGCTTCCATTCTAATTTTCCCAATTATCAATAACTCTGCTCCCGAATGATTGGTTGAAAGCGGAATGTTATTGGTATCGCAAGCATTTAATAGATTTACGATATCTTGATGATACTCTTGATCAATAGATGCATCTCTAAAAAAGAAAACCATATCAATTTCATTATTCATAATCATATTTGTGATTTGAATATATCCTCCATCGCTTCCCTTTTTAACATGTGACAAAGGGATATCTAATTTTTCTTTTTCTAAAAACTCAGCAGTTCTTCCAGTGGCAACGATTTCTCGATTAAAAAACCAAGATCTTCTCAAGTCTAAAAAAGAAAAAAGTTCTTCTTTATGTTTATTGTGAGCTATTACTACTATCTTTTTCATACTACTAGTTATTAATTTTAGCACATAAATCTATTAATCTAGACGAATAACCTATTTCGTTATCGTACCAAGAAACAAGCTTAATAAACGAACCATCTACCTTTGTAAGTTCTGCATCAATTATAGAAGACTCTTGTCTTCCAACAATGTCAATAGATACTAAAGGATCGTGACTAACCGCTAAAATTCCTTTCATTGAAGAATCAGCAGCTTCTTGCAATACTCTGTTTACTTCATCAACTGTTGTTGCTTTTTCTGTAATACAAACAAAATCTGTAATTGAGCCACAAGCTACAGGAACACGTAAAGCGATACCATCTAACTTACCATTCAATTCTGGCAATACTTTACCTACAGCAGAAGCAGCTCCTGTTTGAGTAGGGATAATAGAATTCATTGCCGAACGAGCTCTCCTTAAATCTTTATGAGGAGAATCTTGTAATCTTTGATCAGCAGTAAATGCGTGAGTAGTTGTAATATAACCAGACTTAATTGTAAAGTGATCGTTAATTACTTTAGCCATTGGGGCTAAGCAGTTAGTAGTACAAGAAGCGTTAGACAAAACGAAATCATCACTCGAAATAAGCTCATCGTTTACCCCTAGAACAATTGTTTTTGCATCCGGAGAAGGCGCAGAGATAAGCACTTTTTTAGCTCCTGCTATAACGTGTTGTAATGCTTGTTCGTTTTTAAGGAATCTTCCAGTAGATTCTAGAACCACATCCACTTCCATATCTTTCCAAGGTAAATCTTGAGGATTTGGCTGAGAGAAAACTGGCACTTCTACTCCATCAACAAGTATCGAATTCCCTTTTGTAGATATTTCATTTGCTAAAACACCGTGAGTAGAATCATACTTTAACAAATGAGCCAAAGTCTTAACATCTGTTAAGTCATTTAGCGCAACAATCTGTATGTTGTCTGTTTGTAATGCTAATCGAAAAAACCCTCTTCCAATTCTTCCAAAGCCATTTATGGCAACTTTAATTTTTTTCATTTTTATCTTGATATTATTTCGTTTAAGTAGAAAAGCGATTCATCAATTCCGTTTTTGTTATCAATTACTGTTTTCAAATCGCTTAATACAATTTCATTTTTAATTACTCCAACCATTTTATGCTTCTCTCCATCTAATAGAGCATCAATAGATGCTTTTCCTAGCTTGCTAGCTAAAATTCTATCAGAACATGAAGGAGAACCACCTCTTTGAAGGTGACCTAAAATAGTAACTTTAGTTTCGTATTCAGAATAAATGTTAGACAAGTCTTCTGCAATTTTATAGGATGGACCGTATTTATTACCTTCAGCAACTATTACGATACTAGATGTTTTATTTAACTTATTTCCCTCTTCAAGACGATTAGCCAATCCTTTGATAGTAAAGTCTTTCTCTGGAATAATCACATAACAAGCCCCAGAAGCAACGCTAGAATGAAGTGCTAAATTTCCGCTATCTCTTCCCATCACTTCCACAAAAAACAAACGATTGTGAGAACGTGCTGTGTCTCTAATTTTATCAACCGAATCTATAATTGTGTCTAATGAAGTATGAAACCCAATCGAATGATCGGATCCGTAAACATCGTTATCAATAGAGGCAGGAATACCAATAACTGGGAAATCAAATTGATCGGAAAAAATACTTGCCCCTGTTAAAGAACCATTTCCTCCAATAACAATTAGAGCGTCAATTGACAATGCTTTTAAATTTGCAAATGCCTTTTCTCGTATCTCTGGTTTATGAAAATCTAAAGATCTAGCAGACTTAAGAAGAGTTCCTCCCATTCCTAAAATTTTACTAACCGATCTTATTTCAAGTCTAATATACTCGTTTTCGATAACTCCCTGGTAGCCTCTATAAAAGCCAAAGCATTCGATATCATGAAAGATAGCAGTTCTTACCACACTCCTAATGGCAGCGTTCATTCCCGGAGAATCTCCTCCTGATGTAATTATTGCTATTCTTTTCATAATTTATTAATTAGCTATGCAAATATAAAATTAATAAGTGTTAGTTCTACACTTACCTCGATAAATACGACAAAAAACACGAAGAAAAAGAGAGAGTACTAGATTAACGTTCGTAAAAGAAAACTACGATCAAAAGCATTAACATATTATAAATAGAATCTTCGATGGGAATGTTCAAAATTCTAATTCCTAAGATTTCATCTGGATTATAAATAACTACTGGTTCTAGAGTAAAACTTCCTGTTAAAAACCCATTTACTAAAAGAAATGGAATTAAACTAACCAGATACATCCTGAAAAATTTAGACAACCAAATTGGCTTGAAAATACCCGAGAGCAATAAAGCAAGCCCGCAAAGCAGAAAACAAACAAATGTGTATTGTTTATCAAAATTGATAAAGGCAATAGAAAACAATGTAAGAGCAAGAATATAGGATATTGCTATTTCGTTTTTAAAAGGCTTTTGATTGGGGAAAAAATAATTAAGGACCTCATAAATAAAAATACAAGCAAAAGGAATAAAAATAAAAAAGAGCCATTCTTCGATTGGCAAATGCCAAATTTTGAGACCTAAAAAATAACGTTCGTTAAATTGCCATACTCCTAATTTAGTAAACCAAATATCCCAAGGAACAAACAATAGCATCATAGCAATAGTGGCTAGAGCTAACTTTTTCCACTTTGTATAATAACTTATTCTACTTTCAAAACTTTGAGCCAAAGGATATGACAAAGAAAAAAGCATTAAAATTAGATACAGGTATTTAGTTTCAAATATTTCCAATTTGCAAATTTAGAATTGTGAAAAATAAAATTTGAGAAATAAATATAGCAAAACAAATTGGAGTGCTAAATTTTAGTTTGTTAGAATAAATTATCCATTGCATAAGCAAAGAAACAAGCCACCACATAACATAATTCTGAATAGGAATAATTCCGTTTTGCCAAGTCCAGAAATCAAGATGAATTGCTACTGGCTCAATAATAAAATCTAGAGCAACCATAAGAGTTGCGCTAACAATTATTAAAAGGTATTTATTTTTGGTTAGATAACTTACTATTCCGAATGTAGATACTGCTAATATAAACCAATTGACTCCTATTAAAAGCGGAACGTCTAAAAACTTAAAACCTAAAGTTGGTCCATATTTATAAATACCAAATAAAATTCCTGTTTTGACCCCAACAACCTCAACCCAGAATCCTATCATAAACAAAACAACAAATAGTTTTAAATGAGATAATGGAAAAGATTCAGTCCACAAAAAAAGGAATAAGGTAAAAAGAAGATGAGCTGGAGTTAGAGAAACAAACAAAGGTTTAAATTCTTCAAAGGACAAACCAATGGCGCCTACTAAATGAAAAATGAAAATTGCAATTACTCCTAAACGTTTTCTTTTACTCATTAGTTAATTTATTAGACTGTCAACTATCTTAGCAGAAGATAAAGCCAAAGGAATTCCTCCTCCAGGATGAACGCTTCCGCCACAAAAATAAAGATTATTAAACTCTTTAGAGAAATTAGGATGGCGAAAAAATGCAGCCATTCTAGAATTTGAAGATGTGCCATACAAAGAGCCTTTAAAAGAGCCAGTCATAGACTCAATAAGGCGAGGCTCTAACACCTGTTCTTGCTCGATCAAAGATTCTATATCGGTATGTAATGTTTTATTGATTTTATCAATAATATTTTTCCTAGACTCCTTAATTAGTTCATCCCAATTTTGATTGTTATCCGATGGAACATTAATCATTACAAACCAATTCTCCGAACCATTGGGAGCATCACTTTTATTAAGTTTGGACGTAATATTTATATAAACCGTTGGGTCGTTAGAAATGGTTCCTTTCTGAAGGCAAGAAAATTCGTTCTGATAATCTTCAGAAAATAATATGTTGTGTAAATCGAGATTGTTAAACTCTTTTTTTATTCCCCAATAAAAGATCAAAGCGGAAGTAGACCTTTCTTGCTTTAATACTTTTTTAGCTTTTAAAGGTTGCTTTAACAAGTGCTTGTAAGCAAAATAGATATCCGTATTACAAACAATTAAATCAGAGGAATAAATCTGTTCATTAATTTTAATTCCAACAGTAGCATTTCCATTAGTTTCTATGCTATCTACTTTTTGATTAAACTTAAATTTTACACCTGTTTTTTTTGCTAGATTAAATAAAGCATCTGCTATAGAATACATTCCGTTATCAGGAAAATAAGCCCCTTTGTTAAATTCTAAATGAGGAATAATATTTAATATCGCTGGAGCTAAAAAAGGGTTTGAGCCATTATATGTAGCGAATCGATTAAATAATTGCACTATTTTTTGATCCTTAAATTGGCTTTCATTAGCAGCGTTCATGCTCTTAAAAACTCCTAAAAAGGGCAATTTAATCATAGATAGAAACACCTTAAAAGACAAAAATGTTTTGAGTTTATGCAATGATTGATTCAAAAACAGAGGAGCTGTAGTATCATAAATAAACTTGCTCTTTTTTAAATAATCAATGACTTGATTGCTTTCAACTTTGGTTTTCTTCTCAACTTCTTGTCCGAATTTTTCAATGTCGGAAAACCCATTAATAATGGTCTGGTCATCAAAAAAGTACCTACATGTTTCTTGTAACCTTTGGGACTTAAGGTAATCGTCCATATTATGGCCTGCTAAGTTAAATAATTCTTCCACCAACTCTGGCATTGTAAAAAGGGAAGGTCCAGTGTCGAAACGATAGTCTCCTAAACGCAACTCATTCATTTTACCGCCTGCATGCTTATTTGCCTCAAAGACGGTGACATCGTAGCCTTTTACAGCCAAACGAATAGCTACAGACAATCCACCTAATCCAGCTCCAATAACTATTGCTTTTTTCAACGATCTATTGCTTTATAGCGTTCGAGTGCATCTAATCGAGATAATTTTAAATCAGTGATTTTCTTGATAGAATAATTACCTAACTCATCCATCTCATGCAACCATCGTTTGCAATAAATAAAATTAGGATCGAATTTTTTTTGTTGGGTCTCAGGGTTGAAAACTCTAAAATATGGTGCAGCATCAGATCCGGTTCCAGCAACCCACTGCCAGTTTCCGTTATTTGAAGCTAAGTCAAAATCAAGAAGTTTAGAGGCAAAATAAGCCTCTCCTAACTTCCAATCTACACCCAAGTTTTTTACAAGGAAAGAAGCCGACAACATTCTTACTCTATTGTTCATTAAACCAGTATCGAACAACTCTCTCATTCCAGCATCTACTAAAGGGAAACCTGTCTGTCCATACTTCCATTTCATGAAAAGGTTTTTATCCTTTGACCATTTTAACTTTTCGTACTTAGGCTTGAAGCATTTATCAACAACATGAGGGTTATGCCATAAAATTTGACTAAAAAAAGATCTCCAAACCAACTCCTTTAATAAAGACTCAGAATATTGAAAAGCTATTTTAGCAACCTCTCTTACGCTTAAAAAACCAAACCTTAGATGAACGGATATCTGAGTAGTTCCATCTTTTTCTATGGAGTCTCTATTTTCTTCGTATAGCTTTAGGGTTTTAACATCTAACCTTGGATCTGATAAATGAACTTCTTGATGAATAAAACCCATTTCTTCGACTGATTTAACTTGTTTTAATTTGTTTTCGCAAATTAATTTAGCTAATAAATCTTGGGACAAATATGGTGCAGTTAAAGAAACCCTAAATTTAGACATCCACTTTTTCATGTAGTGAGTGTAGACCCTGTAAGGCTGATGAGTATCGCTTAAAACTTCGTCTTTTTCAAAGATTAACTGATCCTTGAATAATTGAAAACTAACATCCGAATTGTTGCTAATATTTTTTACAGCTAAATCTCTTTTAATAGCATATGGCTCATAATCGGTATTTGCAAAAACTGCATCAATCTTATGCTTAGAAAATAATTCTGAAAAGACATCCACAGGCTCTCCATAAAATATATTTATTTTAGAGCCAAAAGCAGATAACTCTTCATTTAACTCTTGTAATCGATCAAATAATAAGGAAACTCTTCTGTCATCTTCATTAAGATTATTTAAAATCGAAGGATCAAAAATAAACACTGCTAATACATTCTTAGAGCTGGACAAAGCCTGAAATAAACCATGGTTATCATGCAATCTTAAATCTCTCCTAAACCAAAAAACACTTAAATTATTATCCATTCATTTCTTTTTGAATTGCTAAGTCAAGAGTTGGATAAGTTGGAACAAAACCACTGTTATTAAATTTTGTCATATCCATCTTGCAACCACCCTCTAAAATTACACTTCTTTTACCGAAAATCAACTTTAACATAAAAGAAGGTATCTTAATAAGGATAGAATAAGGTGCTACTATCTTCTTAATTAACTTCATAAATTGGTATTGAGTTAATTTATGATTAGAGCCTAAATTGTAAGGGCCAGATATTACTTCATTCTTTACTGCGTAGTCAATAAAAGAACTTGCATCGTCAATATGAATCCACTCTATAGGCTGTTTTCCAGATCCAAAAACCACAGCCGACCCTAACTTCATAGATAATAAAGTAGGCGCTAAAAACCCAGCCTTCTTGGTTAATAAAAGAGATATTCTTAGCTGAACAACCCTTGTGTTTAATGCAGAGAATTGTTGGGCACTTTGCTCCCAGTCTACACACATATTAGCCATCCAATCATCAGCAGGTTTATCCGTTTCTTTTTTAAGAGTGATAGGGTCATCCAATCCATAAAATCCTATTGCCGATGCTGTAACAAAAGTTTTTGGCTGAACTCCGAGCTTATTACAACTTTCGAAAAGTAAATTAGCAGCTTTAATTCTGCTATCGTACATTTTCTTTTTGTTGTCATCTGTCCATTTTTCAATGATGCTAAAACCAGCAAGATGAATAATGTGATGCACTCCTTTAAGAGCATTTTCATCTACAAAACCCTTGGAAGTATCCCAAAAGAAAGTGCTTAGACCGTCTGCATTTTTCTCTTTTGAAGTTAGAGAAACAACTTCAAATCCTTGGCTTTCAAAATTTACTTTTACTTTTTTAGCTAAGGATCCGTTAGCTCCTGTAATTAATACTTTCTCTTTCATTAAAATTCGATTAATAAGCCTATGCTAGGCAATAGTGTTCCTGATTCGTTAGGAATTTCATATAAGTTTTCTCCTTCTTGACTTTCATACACTAATTCTCCAACATCCGGATTGTTTGACACATCCGATCTTAGTTTAACTTTGTTGTTATAAATATTTTGAATGTCGATGTAAGCATTCAAACTCCAAGATTTGAAATACCATTTTTTATCTACTCTAACGTCTAAAGTATGAATATCTCCTAAACGAAGAGAGTTAACATTATTATAGTCGAGATACCCTTGCTGGCTAATTTCCCAATTTTGTACAGAACTAGTCGCTAAATCGAAAGGAGTGTAAGGCGCACCACCAGAATACCTGAACTTCATACCTAATTCGATGTTTCCTTTGAACTTTTTACCAGCGGCTAAGTTCAGAATATATCTATTGTCCCAAGAAGAAGGAACAAGCTCTTGGTTTTTATCTTCAAACAAACTTTTGTAATAGGTTACAGAAAGAATTCCATAAATTGATTTACTTAGTTTTTGTTGTGCTAAAAACTCCAGTCCGTAGCTTTTCCCTTGAGAGATAGACGAAACATCTTCATTTCCTATCACGCCAAAGTCACCACCTAAATTAGCTAAAGAGACGCTATCGTTTACAGAAAAAGGATAGTTATCATATTGCTTATAAAATCCTTCTAACGTAATTTTACTGTAATCACTAGGATTGTATTCGTATCCGAAAACAGCATGGTCACACTGAATATAATCTACATCTTGATTTAAGAATTGACCTAATGAGTCGGTGTAACCTAAAACGGTGTAAGATGGTAACTGGAAAAAACGACCAACATTAGCATTTAAACTAGACTTTTTACCAAGCTTATAAGAAGCAGATGCCCTTGGAGAAAAATTAGGAGCACTTTCACTTTTTGTAAAACTATTATTGTCTACTCTAGCTCCTAGAGAACCTACTAATTTTCCGTTAAGATACGTTTTGCTTAACTGTGCGAATGCACTATATTTAATAAATGAAAATTCAGAAGAAACATTTTTTGTGAAGAATGGAAGCTTGTTAAGCGTTTCATTTATGTAAGTAACATGATCGAGACCTACCCCAACATTGTATTTTATAGACTCCTTTCTGAAATTATATTCTGCTCTAGTTTTATTTTCTATTTCTTCCGATTGATAATCTAGCAATTTGTTTTCTTCGATTTCAATATTCTTGAAATATTTGGTTGCAGAATTATTTAAGTGAGATCTACTAGCAACCACAAACAAATTAGACTGTTCGAAAAAATGTTTCCAAGTACCACCAACAGTATAGTTCCACTGTTCGTTTACAGGTAAATTATCTAAAATATAGTTGTTTCGAGCAAGGGTAAGCGAATCGTCAATATTATCGTTTACCGAAGTGTTTAAAGAAAACTCATCTAATGCTGCTAGAGCAATGATATTAAACTGATTTTTTTTGTTTGGCTTGTGTGTAAACTTAAATTGTAAGTCGTTGTAAGTTGGTAAAAAAGGCAGTTGAAGTGCTTGAAACAGAAACTGTAAGTAAGACCTTCTTACAGAAATCAACATACTAGATTTCTCTCCCAATGGAGTATTAATAGATAAGCCAGCATCACTAGAACCGACAGAAAAAGCGCCACTTAAAGACTCGTCACTTCCTTCAATTTGTTTTAATTCCATTACAGAACTTAAAACATTACCTCTGTTAGCTGGAAAAGCTCCAGAATAAAAATCAACTTCACGAATTAAGTTAACGTTTATAATTCCTACAGGGCCACCTGAAGAACCTTGGGTAGCAAAGTGATTAATGTTTGGTATTTCTACTCCATCTAAATAAAACCTATTTTCGCTTGGAGCACCACCTCTAATAATAATATCATTTCTAAATGAAGGAGCAGTCGAAACACCAGGTAAGTTCGCAATAACCTTAGAAATATCTCTATCTCCTCCCGGACTTCTATAAATTTCGGAAGCGTTAATAGTTCGTAAACTAGTAGGACTTTCCTCGGTTTTATTAAAGGTATTAGCAGTTATCTGAACCTCGTCAATTAGTTGTGTGTTTTCAGAAAGTTGAAAGTTTAATCTTAAGTTTTTGTTAGGTGAAACTCTAATTTCTGACTTTGAAGACAATTCAAAACCTATGTAAGAACATCTAAAATTATAAGTACCAGGCTCTACATCATTTAATTCAAAATTACCGTCTATGTCGGTAGTAGCCCCCAAATTCTTTCCTTCTAAGATAACATTAGCAAAAGGAATAGGCTCGTTGTTTAATACATTACTTACAGTTCCATAAACCTTTACTTTTTGAGCAAAAATAGATGAGCTAAGTATTAATAATGACAACAATAAAAGTCTGTTAAGGTTCATACAGTTACGATATATTTACGACAGTTATTTCGGGTAAGATACCCACTCTTCCAGGGTAGCCTAAATGACCAATACCACGATTAACATATAAAAAATTATCGCCTGTATTGTAAAGACCTGCCCAGTATTTATATTTCCATTGAGAAGGACTCCATCGAATACCTCCTATTTCTATTCCGAATTGCATTCCGTGAGTATGACCCGATAGTTGCAAGTCCACTTTTTGGTCGTGCTTTAAAACCTTGTTTTGCCAGTGAGTAGGATCATGAGATAGTAAAAAAGTTGGGACACCGTCAACAACACCATTCATTGCTTTCTTTATGTCACCATATTTAGAGAATCTTCCGTCTCCCCAATTTTCGACCCCAACAATATTAATTAACTGATCACCAAGTTCGATTTGTTTGTTTTCATTTAGCAATAAGTCGAAACCAAATTTCTGATGAATATCAATAATTTCGTTGTGATTTTTTTGCCAAGCATTTCTTCCTTCTTCCGTAGAAAGGTCTAAACCAATATAATCTGCGTAATCATGATTACCAAGGACAGAAAACTTTCCGTACTTGGCTTTTAATTTAGATAAAGTATCAATGAAAGGATAAGCCTCATCAGCATGATTGTTGACCAAATCACCAGTGAAAAATATCAAATCTGGTTTTTCGTCGTTTATCAATTCAACCGCCTCTTCTAACTTATCAACTCTCTGAAAACTACCTAGGTGCATGTCTGAAAGCTGAACAATTTTAAGAGGATTCTTACTTTTAAAATTCTTCAATTTTAAATTAACGAAGTGCTTTTTAAAGTCAAATCTTCCAACTAAAATTCCGTAAGTAAGAGTCGTTAAAGTGAAAGCCCCAAGAACCATTGCAGAACGTTTAAAAAAGTCTAATCTGTTAATTTTCTCTCCAGAAAGGCTAGCACCACTATCACTAAAGTAACGAGAAACAAATTTAAACACTCTAATTATGTCATCAATAAATAACGGCATTATAGCAATGATTTTTGCTGCAAAAACCGAAAAAACTAAACCGAACAAAACCACCATATAACCAGGATAAAGGGTCATGTTAGTATTAATCGCGGGATATAAAATCGAAAATAATGAAAGAATAGAAACAATCCAATAAAGCCACTTAACAAAAGCAGAGTTTATGTCGGACTTAAAGGCATTCCAAATATAAAAATCTAGAAAAAGAATAATAGAAAAAAGCACTAGAGTAAAAACTATTCTAACCATGTATAATTTAAATTAAAAATCAAGTGCAAAAATAAGCGTATTTTACTTGATAACTTTAATTAAATCATCAAGATTATTGAGAATATTTACAGAATAATCTTTCACTAAAAGATCTGTATCAATACTGTTACAAACTAAATATATTTCTGATTTATCAAATATTCTATCAAGATACTCAATTGTGAAATTTAAATTACTTTTAGATTGATTTGAAACAGAGAAAAATAAGATATTATCAATTTTTTTCTTCTGAGTAATTTGCTGCAAAGATCCATAAGGAACGTTTGTTCCTAAATAAATCACTTCGCAACCATAACAAACCAATAAAAATTTAGCAAAAAGAAGACCTATGTCATGAAACTCATTTTCAGGAAGAAAAAGAAGCCACGAAGATTTAAATTTTGTGTTATCAGAATGGTCGTCAACAGCAGACAAGATTTTTTGCCTAACAAGTTCAGAAAGAAAATGTTCTTGTGAAGGCGCAATTCTATTAGTTAACCAAAAGATTCCTATTTTAGAAAAAGTTGGCAACAAAACATTTTTATAAAAGTCTACAAAACCAAACTCTTCAACCCCATCCTTATAAATCTGATGGAATAATGCACTATTATACTCTAGAGCTGACTCTATAAACTTAGTAATATAATATTGCTCGTTAGAGTTTTTACCTGCAGAAACTTTAATTTCTTCAACTTTATCTGAAATAGCGACATCAGTCATCTTGGAAACAGCAGAGATTTTAATCCCGTTTTCTAAAATGTAATTAGTATTTAGTGCCCTTACTAATAGTTCATCAGTATAAAATCTAATTTTGGTGTCGGTTCTTTCAGCTTTCAAATAGCCATATCGATTTTCCCAAGTTCGTAGAACAAATTTAGAAATGCCAGTTATTTGAGAAAATTGATCAATGCTATACTTAGTCATTGACTACGTATTTTCCGTGTGGATACTTTTCGAACCAGAAAGATAAACTGTTCATCGAATTAAGATTAATTCTCAACTTATCAGTATAAAAAATAATCTTAGGTGCTCTACTTTTTATCTCTTCTATCGAAATTCTTTTTTTCTTCTTACGAGGCATAATAAAAATTTTAATTGATTAAAATACAGGACAAAATTACACTTTGTATAACTATTACGCAAATTTTTTATACAAAAAGTGAAGAGGTACTCAAATTAGTCTTACATTTGTAGTAACAAAACCGAACAATACTATTATGAAAAATACAATTTTACTTTTACAACTTTTTTTATTCGCTACACTTAGCGTTCAATCAGAAACAATTCAGGTTACGGCCCAAAACTTTAGTTATACACCAGCAAACATTACAATTAATGTTGGTGACACCGTAGTATGGACAAATAATGGAGGAACTCACGATGTTAACGGAACAACAAACTCAATTACCGGTAATCCATTTGACAACCCAGAAGATTTTGATTCAGAAACTACTAATACAATTGGCTCTGTTATTTATACTCACGTATTTACATCAGCTGGAGAATATAACTATGATTGCTCAGTAGGCTCACATGCTGCTAACGGAATGGTAGGCACAATAAATGTTCAAAATGTAATTCCTGCTACTGTATTTGATATTATAGCAGAGTCTAACGCTCATGACACATTAGAAATTGCAATCATCCAAGCTGATTTAGTAGGTGCTTTGTCTGGCGACGGACCATTTACTGTGTTTGCTCCAACAGATGCAGCTTTTGCAGCAGTAGATCCTCTATTGTTTCAAGCAATATTAGCTAGCAATGACATTTTAGCTCCTATTTTGTTACACCACGTACATGGGGAAGGAACTGTGCTATCTTCTGATTTAATGGACGGCATGATGGTTTCTACATTAAACAATGACCAACTTACCATTACACAAGTAAACGATTCTACTTTTAAAGTAGACGATGCTACTATTATTATTGCTGATATAATTGCAGAAAATGGAGTTGTTCACGTAATAGACGTAGTATTAGTTCCTTCACCTCCAGAAGATATAACTGTAGTTGACATAGTTGTAAATTCTCCTGATCACAACACATTAGAAACTGCTTTAATTGCTGCAGACTTAATTGAGACACTTTCTGGTGAAGGACCATTTACTGTGTTTGCTCCAACAGATGCTGCTTTTGACGCTTTACCAGCAGGAACTCTTGACGCTTTATTAGCCGATATACCTGCATTAACGATATTACTTACACACCATGTTTACGGAGGTTCTCTTGAAGACACTGACTTAACAGATGGCCTTTCTATACTAACATTAAATGACGACAATTTAACAGTTGCAAATGATGGAACATCAATAATGATTGACGATGCTATGGTTACTTTATCTGTTAACCAAGCTGATAATGGTATCGTTCACATTATAGATGCTGTTCTTACTTTAGAAGAACCAACTTCAATTGACAATTTACTGTTAGAGAGCAATGTAGTTTACATGCATACTATCAACCTTTTAGGAGAAAAAGTTGAAAGAGAGTCTAACGACAAAGTGCTAATTGACATCTACTCAAACGGAACAGTAATCAAAAGATATAATTCAAACAAATGAGATTAACTACATTAATCATTTTAACTATAATCAATACTACTTTAATGGCTCAAAACTTTCATGATCTATCTATTAATTCTATTGACGGAGAAGAAATTAAAATGAGTCAGTACGAGGGTAAGAACGTTTTAATTGTTAATGTAGCATCTTTTTGCGGCTATACTTCTCAATACACAGACCTTCAAGCGTTGAGTGAAGAATTTGAGAATCTGGAAGTGATAGGGGTTCCTTGCAATCAATTCGGATTTCAAGAACCTCTTTCAACAGACTCAATAAAAAGCTTCTGTTCTAGAAAATATGCTGTCACATTTCCGATGACGGAAAAAGCTAAAGTAAAAGGGTCGAGTCAACATCCTCTTTTTCAATGGCTAACCGATAAAGAACAAAATAAACTAGATGATTTTAAAGTCTCATGGAATTTTAACAAATTCTTAATTGATGAGAATGGTAAATTAGTTTCTCACTATGGGAGTAACGTATCTCCTTTGAGTGAAGACATCACAAAACACCTTAAATAAACAATGATAACCGTAACAAGGAGAGAAAGATTTAATGCCGCTCACCGTCTATTCAATAAAAATTGGACAGATGAAAAGAACGAATCCGTTTTCGGAAAGTGCTCTAATAAAAATTGGCACGGACACAATTACATATTGTATGTAACTGTTAAAGGAACAATTGACCAAGAGACAGGCTACCTAATTGATTTGAAAATTTTAAGCGATATTTTAAAAGAAAAGGTCACATCTAAATTAGACCACAAAAATCTTAACATAGAAGTCGATTTTCTAAACGACACCATCACAACTGCAGAGAACATTGCAGTCAAAATATTTGAAGAAATTGCTCCAGAAATTGCAAAACACAATTGTCAATTACATTGTGTTAAACTAGTTGAAACGGAGAACAATTTTGTGGAATACTTCGGGTAAAAGTAAATAGATTTATGAGTAAAATTTCAATCATAGGGAGTGGATTTTCTGGTCTAAGCGCAGCTGCAGTTTTAGCCGATAAAGGACATAAGGTGCAGGTTTTCGAAAAAAACGAGCATATAGGCGGTCGCGCACGAACTTTTCATGAAAAGGGCTATACCTTCGACATGGGGCCTAGCTGGTATTGGATGCCAGATGTATTTGAAAAGTTTTTTCACAGATTCGACAAAAAAATAGAAGATTACATCGATTTAGTTCAATTAGACCCTGGTTTTCAAATCATATTTAGCAAGGAGAACACTATGAAAATTGATGCTAATTGGGATTCGATTTGCGAACTTTTCGAAAGTTTTGAAAAAGGATCTGCCGATCAGCTAAATAAATTCATGAAAGAAGCCGAATTTAAATACGATTTCGGCATTAATAAAATGGTATATCAACCAGGACTTTCATTAATGGAATTAGTAAAACCTGAAATTGTAAGTAATGTTTTTAAATTGCAAATGTTTACATCATACAGGAAACATGTGGAACAACATTTTAAGAATCCGTATTTAAGATCATTATTAGAATTCCCTGTATTGTTTTTGGGAACTGCTCCAAGCCAAACTCCAGCACTATACAGCCTTATGACTTATTCTGGAATAAAACAAGGTACGTTTTATCCTATGGGAGGATTTGGAAAAGTAATTGATGCTTTTGCAGATGTATGTAAAGAAAAAGGTGTGGAATTTTTCAATAATGAAAATATTGAAAAAATAAATGTTGAAAATAAAATGGCTACATCTATGACTTCTAACAACAGAACGATTAATAGTGATGTTATTATTGGTTCTGCTGACTACCACCATATCGAAAATACTTTGTTAGATGAAAATCTAAGAAACTACACTCCGGAATATTGGGAAAAAAGAACATTCTCTCCTTCCTCATTAATATTTTATATTGGAGTGAATAAAAAAATTGACAAGCTTATTCATCATAATTTATTTTTCGATGAAGACATCGAAAAACATACTAATGATATTTATGACAAACCTGTTTGGCCAAACAAGCCACTATTTTATGCTTGTTGTCCATCTAAAACAGACAAATCTCTTGCCCCAATTGGAAAAGAAAATTTATTTTTGCTCATGCCTATTGCTCCAGGGCTAGAAGATTCGGAAGAAATAAGAGAAAAGTATTTCGATATCATGATTAAAAGACTGGAGGACTACACCGAACAAGAGATAGAAAAACACATAGAATACAAAAGAGGTTATTGCATAAACGATTTTGTTTCAGACTATAATGCTTATAAAGGAAACGCCTACGGACTAGCAAACACCTTAGCTCAAACCGCTAACCTAAAACCTAAAATCATTAACAAAAAAATTAAGAATCTATTTTACACTGGTCAACTTACAGTACCAGGACCAGGAGTGCCTCCGTCAATTATATCAGGACAAGTAGTTGCACAACATATTCTTGATTCTAAACTAATTTAAAATGAAACATATTTTTGATGAAGTGTCTAATGAATGTAGTAAACTAACTACGATTGCATATAGCACAAGCTTTTCATTAGGGATAAGAGTTTTAGAGAAAAAGCTACACAATCCGATTTATGGTATTTACGGATTTGTAAGATTTGCTGATGAAATAGTAGACACATTTCACGACTACAATAAATTTCAATTATTTGAAGACTTTAAGCAAGACACTTACAAAGCAATAGAAAACAAGATTAGCCTCAACCCTATTCTAAATAGCTTTCAAGAAGTGGTCAATAACTACAATATTGACATTAAGCTAATTGATACATTTTTGGATAGCATGGAAATGGATTTACAACCTCAGGTGTATGATACTAAAAAATACAATTTGTACATTTTAGGCTCAGCAGAAGTGGTTGGACTAATGTGCTTACAGGTTTTTGTTAATGGTGACAAAAAGGCTTTTGAAGAATTAAAGCCATATGCTATGAGCCTAGGTTCTGCATTTCAGAAAATAAACTTTTTAAGAGATGCAAATGCTGATTTCGAAGATTTAGGTCGCACCTATTTTCCTAATATAGATATGCATAACTTTTCTGAGATTGATAAACTCAAAATTGAAGATGACATTGAAGACGATTTTAAAAAAGCTTTAATAGGAATCAAAAAACTAAAAAGTGGATCGAGAGGTGGCGTTTATCTTGCCTATGTATATTATTATAATCTGTTTAGAAAAATACAGGATTTACCATCATCAAGAGTGCTAGAAGAAAGAGTTAGAGTAGCAAATAGCAATAAGTTTTTCCTAATGTGTCAATCTATAGTAAAAAACCAATTTAACTGGATATGAGAATTATTCTATTACTTCTTCTTTCCTATAGCTTTTGCTACTCCCAAAACCCTGACCTAAATCAAATAAGAAAATCTTTTATTAACGCAGACAAGAGCGAAGAAAATTGCAATACGCTTTTAGACAAGTCTGAACAATTAATGGAGAATAATGATATAGCTAAAGCTTATAATGCTGCAGGCTTAATGATTAGCTGCGAGTTTAAAATAAATCCTTTTATCAAATGGAATATTTTTAATTGTGGTAAAAACATCTTGGAAGAGTTAATAGCTGAAAATGATTCCAGCTTAGAAATGCGATTTTTAAGGTACTGCATGCAAAAAAAAGCTCCTTCATTTTTAAATTATAATGATAAAATAGAAGAAGATGCCCTTTTGATAACAAATGCTAATAATGCGCTCAACAAGGAATTACTAGATTTTATTAATCCTATTTTTATAAGTCTGAACGATGAGTGAGAAGGTAGTATTAGTCGATAAGTTTGATAACGAAATTGGAATAATGGAAAAAATGGAGGCCCATCAAAAAGGCCTTCTTCATAGAGCTATTTCAGTATTTATATTCAACTCTTATGGGCAAATGCTTATTCAAAGAAGGGCTTTAGAAAAATACCATTCTCCAGGAAAATGGAGTAATGCAGCCTGTACTCATCCAAGGTTAAATGAAGCGCCTGTTGAAGCCGCAAAAAGAAGGCTAAAAGAGGAAATGGGAATGACAACCGAAATTAACTTTGGCTTTAAATTTATCTATAAAGCTGATTTAGATCAAAAGTTAATAGAACACGAATTAGATCATGTTTTTATGGGCTTTAGCAACGACATACCAGAATATAACGCTAAAGAGGTATGTGACTTTAAATATGTTAGTAAAGGAGACTTAGAGAATGATTTAGAAAAAAATCCGAATTCATATTCCGCATGGTTTAAACTATGCTACAAAAAGGCATTCAAATCAGTAAACAAATTAGAAAATCAAAAATTAGATGTTCATTAATATATTAATATCTGTTGCAACTTTTTTTATAATGGAATTAGTAGCGTGGGCTACTCACAAATACCTAATGCATGGTTTTCTTTGGTTTCTTCATAAAGACCATCATCAAATTGATCATAATAAAACATTACAAAAAAACGATTGGTTCTTTATGATTTTTGCAATTCCAGGATCTGGACTAATTCTATTAAATTCGATTGATTTAAGTGCCGGATTTTTTATTGGAGTTGGCATTACTCTATACGGATTTGCTTACTTCATTGTTCATGAAATATTTATTCATCAAAGGATAAAGATTTTAAAACATACAAACTCTAAGTATCTAAAAGGAATTAGAAAGGCACACAAAGTACATCACAAAAATTTATACAAAGAAGAAGGTAGCTGCTTCGGAATGCTATTTGTTCCAAGAAAGTTTTTGAAAAACTAGCTTTTCGCTTTGCGAATAAGAAGGTCGTAGAGTAAAATAAAAAGAATTAATGCTAAAGACAAATGCATTAATGTTCCTGAAACCATTATCAAATACTTTACCCATACATGTCCTAGCCACAACATCCATAAGCCACCAAATGTGGTAATAATAGATATGATTGGCTCTACCATTAAAAATGCCTTAAAGAAAGAAGGTGCGGAAGAAAAGTAAAGCAGTATTTGCAAGAAAACAAAAATTAAAGACAGGCTAATTACATGGGAATGAATTATACCATGGAGCTCACGTTCGGACATTTTAAACCTCAACTCGTTTGCACTCTCATCCATTTCATTGCCCAATACATTTTCCTCTACTCCCTGAGAATTAAGATCAGTAGTCTGTTTCAAAAGATCGAAGCTAGAAAAATATCCAAATGCTAAAGCGAAAAGGAAAATAGATAAGCTGATTTTTAGTAGTCTAGGTAAAGAGGATAATTGAAAATTCATGGCGCAAATATATTAATTGCTAAACTTCCAAAGCAACATTTTTTCTGATAATTGTGCAACCGAGTACTTTAAAGACTCTACAGAGATAGTTGCTCCAGATATAGCTTGCACTTTTTTTGGTGTTCTAGTAACAAATTGTCTTAACCATTTTTTATTAGATATTTCACCACCGTAATTTTCTCTGTAAACCAAAATACGAAGTTTTAAAAGCTTCATGTCTGAACAATAAATTGCCATAAAATCAAAATAATCGTGTTTACTGGGCGATTGCTCAAAACATATATATCCATATATCGAATCATTTATAGACAAAGAGTAATGATTTGAATTAGAAGAAATCTTTCGTTTTTCTAAATCTTGACCAAAGTATTGCAACAACTCTTTATCCGCTTTTTTAATAG
>TARA_B110000977_G_scaffold19505_2_pt1 | contig 48865 bp, 32 predicted proteins | sample TARA_B110000977 | Tara Oceans TARA_B110000977 (sample SAMEA4397798) | marine metagenome | biome: Polar Biome; feature: [SRF] surface water layer (ENVO:00010504); material: water (ENVO:00002006), including particulate matter (ENVO:01000060) such as... | depth 5 m | reverse complement strand
GTCGCTGAGAGACCCGCTACACCCCCTCCCATCCGCCCTCCTCCCCCAACAGAGAGCCCGAACCCCTCCGGAACCGCAAGCCCAGCGGCTTCCAGCGCTGCGCGCGCTTTCGCTTCGTTTTCCCGCGCGCGCTTCGAAGGGCCCGCCGCTCTGTTTTGCAGCTCGTTCACAGCTTGCACCCGCGTTCGGAATCTCAAATATTGCTTGTTCGGCAACCGAAACTCGGGTTGGAACGACCCAGGCGCTACGATGTTACACACCCCGTATTTCTCCGCTTCAGGGCGGATTGAATTGATGTACGTCAACGGGTCTCCAGACCACTCCGCCTCCGTGGGGTAGTACGTCGGAACGGGCGGCACGTCGTGGTGCACCGCGCTTTTTGGCTGGTGCGCCGACCGGACTTTAGGGCCTTTCAAACACACGTCGCACCCGTGCCTGCTGTACCCGCACTCGTGGCACCCGAAACAAGGAATGCCGTGCGCTTCAGCCAGAGGAGGCGCGTACGCAACAGTGGGCCTCGGCGGCGCCGGCGGCGGGACCAATTTCTTTTCGTCGAATGCATCTGGATTTTTATTTTTTTTACTCCGCCCGGTGGTGCCCACGATTAAAACGCCGTTCCCGTCGTACTGCTCGCGTGGATTTGTTGAGTCATCGGTGGGTTTACCGATATCAGTTTCTTTCGCAGTGTCCACGTCCATTTTGTCATCGGCTTTCGTATCACCGTTCTCCTCGCCGCCCGCTTGTTCCATTTTCAATCGCGCCTTTTCCTCAATCTTCGCTGCTTGCTTCAACCTGTCCTCCTCCCTCCATCGCGCGATGAGCTCCTCCTCCGCCCTTTCCTTCTCCGCCGCAGCCGCTGCGCGCTTCTCAGCAGCCTTGGCACGCGCGTCATCCTCGGCGTCGAAGAAACCCTCGCGCTCGCGTTTTCCCGATAAAAGGTCGCGCGCGTTCGTCGCGGCTTGACGCTTCGGACGCGTGCTGCCCCCGGGAGTTTTGTTCGCTGTATCTGGGGGACCCGGTGCGTCGACGCCGTTCGTCGCCTGATGGTCCCGCATAGCGGTGGTTCCCGTCTCAGGGACCCCCGAGGCTGCCGCATCAGGACCCATGGACATCATAGGGGAGCCTCTAACAGGTTGTGCGCACTCGCGTGAGATAACTCCGGGCCTGATGCCGTCTTCGCGCGGACGGCACCTCAGATGCAACACAAAACGAGATTTTGACAGGGGCCTTCCCGGAACCGTGCGCCTGCGACCCCACGCGACGAATCACGCGACTCCACGAGACGCCCCGCGCCGAGACGGGACCCGGGGCGATATGAATTTCGCGCGCGGACCGGTCTGCGGGCGTCGGACGAGGGTCGTGGGACACCTTCGCGTCGTTGCTCGCGGCAAACATTTCGCGTCGTTTTCGATACCAGCTTCGCCTCGTTGTTATCGAAAAAGTACATGATAATTGAGCCACTTTGGGCGACGCGCCTCGTCCTCCACGCACGATGGAGGACGATACCGTTGCCCGCGTTGGGTCTTCGGAGAGCCCATCGGACCACGACATGGCGGTTGTCCACGCCCTGGGGGTCGGGACGTCTCTTGCGGCGCACGAGACGCGCGAACCCCCTCTTGGAGAAGGGGGCTCCCCTTTCGTCGAATCCGAGGAGAGGCGCTTCTGGGAGGCGCACCAGGACCTGCTCCTGACGCTGTTGGAGACGGGGTCAAGAGCAAAGGGGGTGATGCACGCCCTGGCACCGCACTGCTTATTACCCTTCAAACGAATCACACCAGAAGTGGTCAACGGTACGTTTGACGCCACCGACACCCACCGCATTTCGACCTACCCTCGTACACGTAATGCCGTCGTCAACGCCGGAACCGTTTTCAGGTATAGAGCAGTTGAGCATCTGACACTGACACACCCTGCCCAAATTCTTTGTATCGCACCTCCCCCTACCTCCACAGACATCGACGCCCCGCGTTTGCGTCTCCTTCTGAGCACTACGCAGGCTGTGCTCGTGGCGTTCCACCGCCACCCCGCTCGGTTGGCCTCGCTTCTGGAGGATTCCGACGAAACTTCAGAAGTGGCGTACGCTTTTTTCGACGCCGCCGCCAACGTAGCGGTGCTTGGGTTGGAGCGTGCGGACCACTTGAAGCTGTCAGCTGAAATTCGAACTGAGCTGTTTGATTTGTGCAGAGTGCTTTGCGCGCCGGACGACACGGCGCCGGACTGGGCGGCAAGAACGGAGCTCGCGTTGCAAGCGACGCCGGAGAGCTTAGCGCCTCCAGAGGTTTTCGACAGCTGTGCGGACGATAAAAAGCACAATCTCGCCACGTCAAAACCCGTGCCGGCTCGGTGCGAACTCAGCGTGTACGTGCAACTCAGTCGCGCATCCGCGGCGAGGGCGGCGGCACGTACATATAATGACGATTCGAATGCAGATAACGATACCGATACGGAGCGAATAACGAACTTACTGCGCGGGTTCGACGACGTCCTTCCCGGGTTGGATAATCTTGAAGGATCTAATGCGGTAAAAAAACTGTCCCCTCCGCCTACGTTACCTACGCTACGCCCATCCATCGTGGAGCAGCTCGCTAAGGATGTCACGTCATACATCACCGAGTCTCTACGAGCGCACGCCAGGCTTTTAGACGCGGAGACGTTCCGCCGCCGCGTCGCGTTTGACGCGAGACGAGATACCGAGAAAAGTGACAACTCTTTATCTTTGACAAGAGAAACCACGCGCGAGACGCTTTCGATTTTGACCGCGGCGGCTCTCTGCTCGCCTCCAAGGGCGTCCGCGGCGGCGCGGGATGCCGCCGCCGCTGCGATCCGTTTAGGAAGAGCAGTGGCTGAATTCTCATCAGACGCGGATGACATCGAGGACACGGGTTCCGGTCTTCGATTATACATCGCCGCCTCGCTCGCGTCGCACGCCAACGCCCTCGCGGAGGTACGCGCGTGTCTCGCGACGACGTTCCTGGGTGTGCCGTTTAGGGCGTTGCCTCCGCTCTCAGAGGACGTCGTGGTGCTGAAGTATGGCGCGATTGATGGTGATATGACAGCAGCGTCGAAAACTGCCGTGCCTCCGTCACCTTTGCTGGACAGTTACGGCGCGCTTTTGAGGTCAACCGCGGAGGCGGCGGCGTCCGTTGTGACGTCGCCGTCTTGGCTTGCCGCCGTCTCAGCGGGCACACATCTTCTTGACGATTTGGAACACGCAGCCGGGGTAAACAACGCAAACATTGATCCGTTATCCCCGAAGCCAGGGACTCTGGACCGAGTCCTCGCCGCGACGATTCTGGCCACGGTGCAGGTGACGACGTCGAAGCAGGTGACGCATCGCGCGCGCGACGCGTTAGCCGCGCTCGCCAGGCGCGCCGAGTCGCTCTGCCGCGCGACGCCGCTCGCGTCTAGGCACGTCTCCGCGGTCGTGACCATCGCAAATGAAGTGGAAGACACTCTCGATACCGATGCCTTCTGTGTGTGTGAAGCTGTTTCATCCCTGAAGCGCACGTGTCTGGGTGAAGCGACACCTTTCGGTCCGTCCTTAGCGAACGCGTCGTTAGCGAAAGCGCCGAGAGACGTGCGCCTCGAGTTTGTGCGACGCGCGGTGGCCATCTCCTGTGGAACGACACACACAGTCTTGGCGATCGCGGGGGGGTGGCTCGTGACGGAGATGCGCGCTGATACGAACGCAAACAGAGGGAATAACGACATCGCGTCTCGCGCGGTGTTTTCCGCGGCGCTCGCGACGATAAAAAACGCGGGGTGGGTTTGCTCTGAAACCTCCGACGAAACCTCCGACGAAACCGCCCCTATTGGCTGGTACGAAGACCGCGAGAACGTTTCGTGTTCCACGCGTCATCGTATGTCTCTGTGTTTGTTGTCGTTCCACGGCGCGTCACACGAAGGGCGGGTTGAGTTACTCGCGGAAGCTGCGGCGACGGCGGCTGGCAAGAGTCACAAAGACAATGATTCAAATCACTCTCTTACCCCGCGCTCGGGTGTTTTGGCAAAAGCCGCGCGAGCGCACGCTTTGTTTATCTTCGCGCACTGTGCCAAGCACTTTACGCAATCGCCCAAATGGCTTGAAAGGAGGGTGCGTGACGCGCTAGTAGGTGTCGGCGAGGAATCTGGCGCGTACGGAACCGCGAACGCAACGCACGCGGCGCTTGACCCGTGTTTATTTGACTCTGGCGAACCCGAGTTCCAACGAGGTCACGAAAGTGACGCGTTCGGATGTGTCGAAAAGTTATCCAGTGAAACCGTCCTCGCCGTGCGCGACGCCGCGCTTTCACTCGCGGGCGACCAACCCAAACAACCCGAGCGGTCCGAGAGTTTCGTGAGCCAAGTCGACGTCGCCACCGCGTGCGCGTGCGCGCGAAGAGCGGGATGGGACGCGCTTTGTGTGCTGCCCGTGTACGCGCATGCGAATGAAAGCGAAACATGCGTTCCGCCAGTCGGCGCGTTTACATTCGCGTGGGCGTGCGTCGATCGATGCCGCGCGGAAACGCGAAAGAAAACAACCTCGACATCCTCTGAATCCGTCGCAGCCCTGGATTTACTGGTCGCATCGTTGGATGCGGGCGACGCAATGGTATCTCCGATAAAAATGGCGTTGACGTGCGCGGCGGTTGAAGCGCTAAGCCAGTCATTCTCGGCGGCGGCGAGAAACGCAAGTGAGAACCCGGCGCGCGCGCTCTCCGCGACGCTTCGATCGAACGTCTCCGACTCCTCTAGGCCGTCGTGGTTGGCTTTGACCAAACTCTCCGCTTCACTTGCGAAGGCGACGCGTCGCTGGACCACCGCGACGTTAGCGGGGCAATTGTCACCGCAAGACGCGCGCGTCGTGGGTTTGTTGCTCTCCGCGGGTATCGCTAGCGCGGGCGCCGCGCCCGCTCTGGACGCCGTTCGCCCGGGACTCGCGAGGGAAGCGAGCGACATTCTCGGGAACGACGGCAGGTGGCTCGATCGAAGAGATACGGCGCTTCAGGGCGCGGCCTCGCCTGAATCTGCTGCGCGCGCGTACCTCGACGGAACGGATGTCGCTTCCGCGCTCTTCGCGTGTCAGATGGCGACGCGCGCGGCGCTTGAAGCGACGACTACGACTGCGCGGTTGGACGCGATGCTCGGCGAACGCGCGGCGGCCGCGGCAGCGGCGAGGGTTTTACTCGATGCAATCGTTGTGGATCCGGCGACAGAGTTTGTCATTGACGCCGCACACGAGGCATCGGAGGCTCTTAGTGACGCGGGTCCGGGCTCATCTCCCGAAGTTCTCGCTGCTGCGCGCGCCTCGGCCAGCGAACGTCGGCCGTGTCCCGCCGCGGCGATCGCGACGCTGCGCGGAGACGACTCGCCGTTGGCGGTCGACGCGGTGCTCCACGCGGCAGCATCGCGGGCAATGCCCCGCCCTGTGTCCGCGCACGATTCTTTCTTTGACCTTGAGGATGTTGATTCCTCACGAGACGATACAGATCGATTTGTAACCCTCTCCGCCGCCGCTTCGCTCTTGACGCGAAGCGACGTAAACCTTTCCTCGTCGGCGAGTATTTCGTTGCTGGACGTGTTGAGCCACGCGGTGGATCCTAAGCGAACCGTTAAGGTTTTGGTTGACCAAGGTGCGACGGAATCAGCCACGGCGCTGGTACGACTCGTCACGCACGCATCTCCCACGACGAGTGACGCCGCGGCGGTTGCGCTCCGCAAATTGCTCGGTGAAGGCGGCGAGGGATCGGACTCGCGTCACGTTTTGTTGTGCGCGCTTTTAGGGAGACTCCCGGACGTGTGTCAGTTTTGCGACACCAGGGACGCGACGCGGTGCGCGCGGCTTTTATTTGAGCTCGCATTCTGTGAAAACGCGGCGGACGACGGCGCGCGCGCGGTCGCGGACGCCTTTGCAGAGCTTGTCACGTCCGCGGCGATGGCTGGTGAAACGTCGACGGAAAGCGAGTCGCCCCTGGGAGCGTTCCGAGCGCTGCTTCACGCCCTGGCTGGGTTCCTCGCCCCCCCCGACGTCGTGGACCGACAGAAACAAAAAAGAAGCGATATCACTTCTCGCCGCGCGATTGAAGTATTCATCGCAGACACGCTTCCCTCGGTGCCCACAACGTCATCACCGTTGAGGTTGCCGACCAGAGCGTCCGAGACGGGATCGGCGTCCACGTCTGTACCGGCGGCGGCTTCGCGTTCAGGTCGACGGCCCGAGATGGCTACGCCTTTTTCGACGCGAAGACGCCTCGCCGCGCTGCACGACGCGCTGGCCGTGGAACCGCAAAGCACAGACCCTCACACACACGCGAGTGTGCTGTCCACTTCGCTGTTTGGGGACCTGGATATCGCCCTGGGCGACTTGGGTGGGCTGGAAGGTTTGGCGGGTGACTTGGAGAACCTGGCTGGAATCGGCATGGGCGATTTCCGGGATTTGCGGAACGACGTCGTCGCGGATCGCGAACAAGACACATTGCTGGAACAAGACACAGCACGCGCGGCTGCTATTACAAACGAGACAAATTTGAGCTCTCGCAGAGGCAATCTCCAGCTGAGCGCATCAGGCGCGTACGGTATAGGTCTGGACGACAACGACGTTCACGACGACGAGAATTTGTTCTCCGACGACGAGGCTGATTTCGCTGAAATCGCGGCGGCGGCGGCGGGTGACTTTTCCGTCTCGGGCAGAAGGTTCGGAACTCGGTCGCGAGACCCCCGAAGAGGCCCTAGAAGTGAAAACAGCGGAAATACAAGTTTACGTCGCGACTTGAACGTCTGTACCTTCGTCTCGAGCGGTTCCTCATTCATGGAACAGCACTGGTACTTTTGTTACACGTGCGATTTAACAACCAGCCGGGGGTGCTGCTCCGCCTGTGTGCGGACGTGTCACCGCGGGCACAAAGTCGTGTACTCGCGGCAATCTCGATTCTTCTGCGACTGCGGCGAAGGCAATGCGCACGGTGCGCCTTGTCAGTGTTTGACTCCAAGGGCCGCCGCCGCGGCTGCGATCGCCGCGGACGTCGAGGCGGAGTCGAGGGCCTCCGCCGTCGCCGAAATGGCGGCGGCGACGGCGGCGGCGAAGGCGTCTGCGGCGGAACTTTCCCAAAAACGCCCACCCCTAGGTCCCACGCCCGTGTCGTACGACAGCGACAGCGAAAACGACGAACACGACGCGTTCGAGCTTGTTGATGATGCGATGCGATGCGATGATGACGACGAAGGTATTCAATCGGACGAAGACATTGTCGACGCGGTGCACTCCTCCAAACGAGAGGTGTTGCGCGATGCGCTTCGAGAAGCCGGTTTGACCTCAAAACTCGTCGGCACGTGCAAGCGAGTTTTAGAGCGCTTAAAATCTACGTCCTCGGCTGATACCGGTGACAGTACCGAACCAACTGTGAAAGCTCAACGACTCGCGTTTCCCGTGTCAGGCAGCGTCGAGATATCCACGAGTAATAACTCATCAAACACAAACCTTGCGCACCTCAGACGAAGTTTCAAGGCCGGTTCGTTTGAAACGAAACCAAAAAGAGAACACGAAGCGCCTGTGGAAATTCAACTCGCACTCGCGAGCGGAACCGTCACGCGGTCCGCGCTTTCGTGCTCACGACACCACGGGCTTCTCGCTGTGGCGGAAGGGGACAACGTGTGCATTTTAGACGCAGGGGCGATTGCGGGGGTGGGAGGGGTGGGAGCCGTGGGTCCCGGTGATTCTACACCTCCGGCTTCTTCAAGCATCGACGCTTCCAACGCCGCCGCCGCGAACCGCGTGGGCGTGCGTCCTCTTTCCCGGAACCCGGTTTCCTTCCAAGTCGCCCGGGTTTTGTTCAACCAAGTGAACGACCATTACCTGGTGGTACAAGGTTTCACCGAAGTGTTGGTGTTAACGTTGGACAAAGCCGGTGTGGTGACAGACCGCTTAACCGTGGGTCCCGAAGTTTGGTTTGAATCGAGCAACGATACCTTTTCGTTAGGCGCTATTAAAAACGTACAGTGGGTACCGAACTCGTCCTCGGTGCTCGCCGTTGTGGTGGACGATCGCGTTTGCGTGTTTGATTTATCTGTGTCAGCAATAACACCTTCATTTACAATAAGACTGGATACGGATACGAGCGGTCACTCCAACGGGCTCGTAGATGCTTGCTTCGTGCGGCGCAAGGATTCATTAGTAATTCTTTTGCTTTGCGAAGACGGAAATTTGTACGCGCGAGCAATGCAAAACAGTGGAACGATCCGTGGGAATAATCCCGAAGATGTTGTGGTCAAAAGCGACTGCGTTCTGCACCTCCCTGCCGCCGTGAAGAACCGCGCCGGCCTCAGTCTACACTACTCTGACACGCACTGCGTCGGGTTCGTTTCTTTCGACGGCGGCGCCACCGTTGCGTTCAGAGTTGATTGGGATACATTGGAAATAAACGCGACGTGTTTATTGATGGAGAGCGCCTCTGAATCAGAAGAAACACTTGTTTCCACGCCGGTTGGTTTTTCTATGTGGAGTGACACGTGTCCTTCTACCGCCCCTACACTGGGTGGGGCGTTCCCAGGCCCGATCGCGGCGCCGCTCCCGACGTTCGTGTGCGCCTCCGCGTTGGCGGGAGGCTCATCGATTCTGGTGTCTCTTTGCGAAGACTCGTTTCAAGCACAGGCGCTTCAAAGCGCGGACGTTCCGGCGAGCGCCCTCGGCGACACAGAAACGACTCACAGCATTTCCAGTACCCCTCAACCAAAAGGAATAGGCTCCTGCGGGTTCCACCCGAGTGATTTGCAGTGCGGGTTCCTGTTCATGCTGAGGGAGGACGGGTCGCTTCAGGTGTTCGCGCAGGGGGCGCCGCCCGCGGTGGGGGTCTCCGCGGTTGAAACGCAGCGGCAGCAACTTTTAACCGCTTCGGAACACGCAGACGCTCGAGCCACGGCGGCGAAGCGACTTGGTACAGCTGTAGAGGATGACGGTTCAAATGACGAAGGCGATACGTCACTTCCTTCGTCACAACTTGAATCAGAAGTCTCGTTCCCGTTCGATTTCTTTGAACGCGCTACGTGCGTTACCGGCGAAACAAAGTTCGGTGGTGCATTTGGGTTTGGGAAAACTTCCGACGCGATTCGGTTCGCGCTTCAAGCGGAGCAAGGAAACGGCGGCGTCGAGGCGCCTAGGGCTGGGCCTTCCGAGTGCGTGGTTTCCATTTCCAGACCCGGGTACGTGATTTGCGGGTTACGGATACACGTTGGGGATGGCAGTAGTGCGCGGATTCCGACGAGTGTTACTATTGGACCGGCGCCTGTGGCTACGCAAGAGAATTCAGAAAGCGATCCTCTTCGCTCTCCAACTTCTCGCTCTCCACTTCTTCGCGCTGCGACGTCTTCAGCCCCGACTTCAACCAATCCACCTGACGCGCGTCGGGTTGTTTCGTTTGATCTCGGCTCGCGCCGGTGGTACGACGTGCCTTTGACTGTTCGTGAAACCGTCCAAGCGGAGCGTGAGCTTGTGTTTACGTTCGGGGCCGCTGCATCGCCAACCGTTGCCGTTCGAGTGGACCACATCGAAGTGTACGCGCAATCCAAAGCGGCGTTCGGCTGGGACGCGGAAGTCGAGATCGTCGCGCGGGATAAACTCGAATCTAAAATTCCAGCCGATGTTCACAGCGATGACGAGGATGCGGACACGCGCGTTTCACGTCTGGAGCGCCTAGTTCGACACACCGCTTGTGTCAACTCGTCATCAACCATTTCAGAAGAGGAACACACGCTTTGTTGTTTGCTCGCGTCCCTGGCTCGGCTCGTCGCGTTTGAAGACTCTGACACCGCGAAGGAAAAAGCGACAAAACTGGCGCTCGGCGTTTTGACGCCAAAGGAGGCAACTATCGTTTGGCACCCGACGATTGCCACGAAGCGCTTGGCGTGGCGAACCCTGGTTGCGTGTCTAGGCGTAGAAGCTGCTGCGTCCCTCAAGGATGCGGAAACGATCTCACGCGCGTCTGAAGTGACATCCCATCTCGTGGACACACATCCCCTGCGCGTCCCTGGGCCGACGGACGCTGAAGTGTTTCACCGTGCGACAAACGCGGTGGCGCGCGTCGCGTTTCGCAGACCGCTCGAGTTCGCCTCGTCCGCGTTGGCACGCGCGACGACTGTTACGCTTTCTAAGCTTCACGAGCAAATGCTGGAAGCGGGGGGCGGCACGTGGGACCCAGAGGAAAACGCGACACAACTCGCGGCGCTAGTCGCCGCGGTTGCGGAGACGAAGGAGGGGGAATTCGGTGACGAATTTTCTGTAAAAGAAAAATCAAGCGACGCGTCGCACGCGGTTCGGTTGGTGTTCACGTCGCTTCTTGGGGGGCGTGAGGATGTCCGGGTCGCTGCTGCGGATGCACTTACCGATGCGTTAATCGCACCGAAGCCGGCGCACCAATCGACCGATTATGAAAGAGTGTTACGCCCCACCGGGTTTGAGGACGAACCAACAACGATTGTCGAGTCGAGAAAGAATCGAAAAGAAAAGTCGCCTTCGTTTGGATTGTCCAGCCAAACTTCCAGAGCCAACACTCCTACCGGCACACAGTTTTCGTGCGACATGTGTGACGTGTCCCCGATCGTTGGAAGAAGGTGGCACTGCGCCCAGTGCGTCGATTACGACGTGTGCGACGGATGTTACCACCGGGAGATTGAGTTTGGTTTGAGCGGGGAGATTGGGGAGGGTCAAATTCAAACGCACACGCACCCCGCGCACGAAACGAACCACCCCATGATTCCCTTCGAAGATGGCTCCGCGATTCGAAACACGTCTGAGTTGAGTGGGGTGAGACATTCTGAGGAAAAAAGAGAAGCACTACGCAAACAGTGCAATTCAACGAAAAACGCAGAGATAACATTCACCGCTACCTCTGTTCCGTCGGCGGGCCGCGTGGCGCTCGTCACCGCGCTCGCGAACGCTTCCACGGATGACGGCGCGTTGGGTTTAACAAAAGGCATCACGGAACTCACTCCGTTTTTCGTGCTTTTGCGGCGACTTTGTTTTGCGTACGAGACGTACGCGTGTGCCATGGTCAAACACGCGGTGGAAGGCGCGGAGCAAAGCTTACAAATATTGGTCTCTTCGTACGAGGTTGATCGAACGGGGAACAAAAACCAAAATCAAGCGGAAAAATTAATCGCCGTCGAAGAAAAGGCGTTACTTCGTCTTTCCCTTTTATCCGCGTTGGTAAGTATTGGTGATTCAAGTAGCGCAGTATCCGCTGCGATCAAAAAAACATTCGGACACCCATCACGTACTTCTTCGTTCGTCGAGAACCTTAAGCGAGTAGTGGAAGTTATGAGGGAAAGAGATTTGGCTCGTGGCGAATCATCCACTTTTTCCACCGCAACCGAATCGAAAAAAGTCTGGTTCGGCGACTGGAGGGAACACACCAGGAGTGGTGCTTTTTCATGTGTTCCGCCTGCAGTGAGCGTGGATGAGAGCTTGAGCGGCACACCGAGTGGTGCGGAAAAAGGGTTCGGAGCGCTGCTTTCCGCCGACCCTCCTTTCTTTTCGAAAACGCAGCGCGTCGTGGCGGACACGAAGCGCTCGGTCGATGAGTTTGAACGCAAGCTGTTTGACACTGCTGTGGGTGTCTTCTCGCAACTCGTTACGTGTGACGGTATGGACAAACAGTCTGGGAAGAAGAGCACTGTACCGCCTTTCGTGATTTTGGGTGACTCTTATCGTGAACAGTGGCTCACGCTTCTCGCGAGCGCGGGGCGTAATAAAAAAGAGACCTCGTCGGCGTTGCGTGTTTCCACGTTAACAATCGCGGGGTCAAAGGATGCGTACAAATTACACGAGGACGTCGCGACTCTTGATTTGGCATTCACGACACTTGACCAGTGTGCGCTTCCCGACCCCGGGCCTTGGTTCGTTCAAAGAACGCCATACTCTGCGCTGCTTGAGTCGTGTGCTTCTTTGTCAACCGCGTCTGGCATCGCGGTCGCGCGACCTGGCAGTTGGCGCAAATTCGTCGCGCGCAGACCGAACGCGTTGGAATCAATCGCGCGGCTCGCGTGTTGGGTTCCGGAAACCACCCGGCTGGACGCGCTTTCGTTACTGGCGCGGGCCATGCCCTTCGGCGAAAAAGAGGCGTCGAAGCTGGGGGGCACCGCGAGACGGGCGTCCGGGTTCGGAGTCCGCGCGAGTGGAACCATCACGGTTGGGAGGTTTCGCGGGGTGAATGAAGTGGACAACAAAGAATCAGCTGATGAATCCTCCTCCGAGAACGTCGCGACGACGACGGCGACGAACCTCATCGTCGGGTACGATTTTTCAACATTCTTTTTTGCGTTCATCGCGTCTGTTGACGCGTCGGACGCAACGCGAGCCGCGGCTTGCGCAGTAGCAAGAACAGCGTGGCGCGTCTCCCAGAAGGGGTCCACGACTCGACGCGAAATGGCGCGCGCCACCTTCGCGGCGCTGCCCTCTTTGGCGCCGCTCGGCGAACGCGGAAAACGCGCGTTTGACTTGGCACAGTGGTTCGTGGAGAACACTGACGATTTCAGTTTGGATTTCGGTGATGTGCTTTCAAATTCAAACCAGACTGGTTCAGGTATCATCGATCAACTCGCGGAGGCGGTCACAAACAGAGTCGGGGTTCTCGGGACGCACCAGAACGCGGCGGCGTACGCGGCGCTGCGCAGGGCGCTCGGGCAGAATCACGAAAGCGAAGACGTCACTGATGCGTCAACAACAGATTCACCCCCTGTTGACGCGACATCCAAATATCGTCGTCTTTTCGTTTTGGAAACAACACCGAGTGTTGCGGCGTGCACAAGGGGCGGTGCAGGTGAGCACACCGGTGAGAACAACGGCAGTACCTCTGAGTCGTTCACCACGAAACGGCTGGACACCGTGCGGGTTGACTTGTGGCACACGCACTGCGCGATCGCGGCGAGGTTGCGACAAAACACTCTGGTTCAAAAAGTAACCCTCTCCGTGAGGCCAATCGCGAGCAGTTCGCGGGCGGTGAGGGTCAGAAGGTTCTCAGTGTTTCGCGCCGTGGACGGTAGCGCGAACACCGGACAGTTGAAAACGTGTGCTTTCGATGCGAGCGGTGACGACGTTTCATCTCCGTTATGGACACGCATCGCCGTTGGCACGATGACCCCTTCACAACACGAAGCCACGATAGTGTTCCCGCACCCCGTCGAGTTCAGCGCGCTCGCAGTTACACTCGACGCCTTCCACGTGGACCCTGACATGCGAGCGCGGGAGCAACTTCGGTGCCCCCGATGCACCAGGCACGTCACTGATAAGCACGGCGTGTGTAGCCAGTGCCAAGAAAACGCACACCAGTGCCGAAGGTGCCGGAACATCAACTATGAGTTCCTGGACGCGTTCCTGTGCAACGAGTGCGGGCACTCCAAGTACGCGCGCGTCGAGGTGAAAATGGAGGCGCGGGAAACGAGGGGCGTGTTTTACGGAGAGCAAACAGGCTCGGTTGATGTGTACGAGCGCCCGAGGCTTAGCAACGAAGATGACGCGCAACGCGCGCTCGCAGCTATGGAACAAGAAAGCGTGACCACCAACAGAGCGCGCGAGGCGTTGCGCGAACGCAGAGATGCGCTTTGCCAACGTTTGTTGTACGGCGCCGAAACGACCGAAAAGTCGCGCGCGGCTTCGACTTCCGTGTTGTCCACGTTCGCGCGACCGAAACGACCGTCAGGCCTGTCTCGCCGAAGCGTTAACAGTTCGATTGACGATCTCAGGACACAGTGCGAACACGCGCACGACGACCTCGTGGCGTCGGAAAGAAGAAGGCACGCACTTAAGGTGTCTCTCCACGAGTACTCTGTAAATCGTGATGAGCGAGGTTCGGCGCCGACGTCGCCGACGATAACCTCGTCGCTTCGGGGTTTCAAAACCTCGCCCTTCCCCTTTGTCACTCTCCCCCCTGCCGCGGAACACGATTATGCCTGTGCGTTTACGTTCGTGCAACAAGTGTTACCCGTGTGCGTCATGCTAGTTGAAAAAGGGTTACGGTCGGTGGCGGATCGGTTCGTAGAAAAGCAAACCCTCCAAGCGCTTCTCGACGCGTCGCCCGCGACGCTCGACTCTGGAATTTCAAAAAACGCGCGGCGACTGCTTTGCGAAACAGCCTCTGCTTTGGAACCGAGCGTGGCGTTGAAGTTGAGCGACACGCCGTTTTCACGCGCGCAAGTACTTCTCGAACAACTCAGAGATACCTCCTCAGCAAAACGTCAACTGCACCGTCCTGAGGTAAGTCAAGAGCTCGGCGACGCGTGTCGCGCAGTGTTTGATTTGTGCCAGGCGGCGCAGACCAGTCTCTTGAACAATTCGTCTCCAATTTCGGGACACGAAGTTCACGTCACTTCGCTTCGCACGCGGATGTTTTCCCTGGCGCGTCTGGCGGTTGGTGTCGGGTGCGACAGGGATGTCACAATGTGCGACCGCTTGTTAGTGCCCACACTCCAGCTGTTCAAGGAACCGTCGCTGGTTGAACCGACGCTTCGTGACTCGGCGTCGCGCGAGACGCTCGCCACGCGACCGCCGCGTGAATGTAACGTCTTGGACGTTTCGGACGGATCCGTGATTTCCTCCGGCCCCGCGCTTTCAGTGGCGAGGGCGTGGCGTGAAAAGGCTTTGTCGCGAGGAGACAACTCAATATATGATGACCTCGCGGCGATGCGCGGCGCTGGTGTGTGGGCGTTACGGTTGGCATTTTCGGAAGGGTCACCAGCAGTTCGATCGGCATCCGGCGAGTTGCTTCGGCGGTTAGCGGGTGATTCCGACTGCGCGCGTTTTGCATTGCTCGGAAGGCTTGCTGGAACGTTCAACGATAACAAGCACACACTTTTGCTCGAACCCAATGGTTCCACTGGAACAATGGCATATTTTGACCTTTTGAATTCTTTGCTCGTGCGGGGTTCAAGTGCTTTACAGTCGGGTAAGTTGGACGTCGTGGCGGTTTCGTTTCTTAAAAAACGAGGCTTCGTCGGCCAACTAATCAGCGCCATCGCGTTCGCCACGAAAACGCTCGTGGAGGTTGATTCAGATTCAAACCCCACGCTCGAAGTTAGTCCTAACCTCGGGACAGTGCTGAACCGATCTGTGGAGTTACTATTATCGCTTTTAGAAACACTCGCGGGTTCGGGTAACGATGCGCATAGTGGCGTGAATACTTCGCAACTTCGCGACGCCGACTTCACTGAGTTTGAAACATCGGGGTACAACGAGATCCCAACCGAAACCGAAACCGCGGGTGCGTCTTCTGTTGTCGACCTTGGAATCTCTGAACTACTACACAACATGGACCCAACCTTCCTCTCAACTTTATTCGACACGTCGATCGCCCTGCAGTCGCTGGTACGCGGAAGGAGCGTGGAGACGAGCGACGCGCGGGTTGCGTTGAGTAACCTAGTGGACCGCGTCGCGGCGTCAGGGGGGGTTGGGTTACGTGAAGCGGTGAAAGCGGCGACGAAAGGGTTGAGACGTGTGGCTGGACTGAGTGGCACTGATGTTGATGTCGGAAGTGGTGTCGGAACTTCCGACACCAGCCCTTCCTACACCAATACCTCTCTCATCACTTCTTCCTCCGCCGGCGCAATCCTGTCATCGCTGTGCCGCCTGACCCTCCCCCCCGCGCCTGACGAGAATACCGCAAACGTCTCCGTCCCGATGCGATTAACAAAATCGCACACGCAGGAGGAGTATATCCGAGGCGCGATGACTAAAAATCCCTACGACTCCTGTGCTGTCCAGTGTGAAACCATGCGTGACGTGAAAAACTTCATCTGCAAAAGCCTTGACATGCTCGGGCTGTGCGACGACGACTACGGGATGGAGCTTCTTGTCCGGGGAAAAATCATCGCGCTCGACCTCGAGGTGGTTGACGTTTACAACGGAGTGTGGTTTGTTAACTCACGTGTAACTCACGAAAACTCCCCAAAAACGCAAACTCCCATGGAAATCACGTACCGCCTAACTGGGCTGGACGGCGACGCGACTGAGGAGATTGTGAGTGAGATTGAACGCAAAGCAAACGAGGACGCCGAAGAAGAGGACCCGGAGGTTGTGTTTGGCAACACCAACTATATTCGGAACAACGAAGGCCTGGAAGCGCTGCTTGTGTTAACGCCGCTGCTGTCTGGAAAACAGTCTATCAACAAAGCAATTGTATCCATACGCTCCGTGAACAGCGACCCCGGCGACACCAGTTTATCGTTAATTCGGCTTCTTGCGGGTATTACACAGGTCCGGGACAACGCCCGAGCTTTGCTCACCCTGGACGCGATTCCCACGCTTCTCGCTGAGGCGTCGCGGTTGTTTTCCGCAAACGGAAACGTGATCGACGCGCGCGAAGCGCGCGAACGCGGAGTGGAAATCCTGCTGCTTGTGGAGAAGCTCCTGAGCGAGGAATTTGCGTCATCTGAGGAATCATCCGTGCAGGAGACCCAAGCTGTGGAAAGTGTGTCAAGCCCACAACCCCTTCGCGCGGGTGGCCTGACACGGTCGCTCTCCGGTGCGTTTGAGAAAGAAAAAGAAATGACACGCACTTGGTCCAGCGTGGTTTCCCGAGTAAGCACCCCGCCTCCGTTCGGGTCGTTCGCATCGCTGGACAAGTTCGTCGACGACACTGTTGATCGAAAGGAAAGCGGAAGCGCCATGCACACCCGGGTGTTCCTCGGGACGCTCGGCGAGTTGTGCGTCTCTGCGGTTGGCGAAAGACCAGGATCCACCGCTGCGAAGCGCAGGGAAGCCGCGGCGGCGACCCTGGCCAGGGTCCTTCCCCGATTAGCAGCGCACGACGACGTCGCCGCCTCCGCGTTGGCAGCGCACGTCACGAAGACGTTTTCGAAGCTGCACCAACTAGATGATGACAGCACTAGTAGCGAAACCTTACGGATGTCGTTGCGGTGCTGCGCTCTTCTCACGGAAGGAATCGCGAGCGACGAATCGGGGCAAGCGCTGAAATCGCGTTTATTAAAACGCGGCGCCGTCAAAGCGGTGACATCGTATTTACTGGACGTCGCGTTTAGTGGAAACGAAACCCTGGACAAAACCAGTGAACAGTGGTCCGTTGCGATCGAAAGACCAGCACTAGCCCCAGCGCTCACCGCGCTTCGAGGCTTGGTGCTTGCGCACAACGACTCTGCGTGTACAGCGCGCGACGCAGCGGCGAAAGATGAAAATGAATCAAGTGACTTTGAATCAAGCGGATCTTCGCCCGCTCTCCGGCTCCCTCCGCTGCTGCACGCGCTCGAGTCCGTTTCCACAGGGGGGGTCGGAACACTTTCTGAGAATGTGCTGGTCGCCATGGAGGCGGCGGATACATCGGGGGCTACAAACGATGAGCTTTCCAACCTTCGACAGAAAACCCGGGAAAGCAACGCGCGGCGCGCGATGGCGCTGAGGGAACGCACGCTCGCCTCAATGGGCATGGCGATGTCGCCGCAGAAGATGTCTGCACAAAGCGCGCTCGGCGCATCGCCTGATGGAGCGCAGTACGATACGAATATCGTGTCGCACAGTACGACAACTCCTATTGGCACACCTTCAACAGGCCGACTCGGCTTGAGCCTCGGCACGTCGCCTGGATCGTACATCGCTGTGGTGGCGTCGCCTTCCTCGATGCGAAACGAACTATCGCTCGCGGAGGAGGAGGAGGAGGAGGAGGAGGATGACGCGTGCGCACCCGCGTGCCAGGTGTGCCGGGAGGGGTACGCCTCCAAACCCACGGAGCTTCTCGGGGTGTACTGCTTCTGCGTGCCTGTGAACGCGGGTGGAACAGGGGGTCTTCTTTCGCAAAGCAAACAATTCAGCACGGTCTCGCACTTCAACGCCATTCACTTTTCCTGCCACGAGGCTGCCAAGAAAGCGGACGCGGCGCTGCGGCAGCCGAAACGGGAATGGGAAGGCGCTAGCCTTCGCAACGGCGAAACCAAAGCGAACAACTTGTTACCCCTGGCGGCGAGTGACAAGTGTTTAGTCGCACCTGACGCCGTTGCTGCGGCGACGGAACAGTGGTGGGACCGGTTGGTAGTAGGGGCTGGAGGCGTAGCGGGAAGTGGTTCGCGCAGCTTACTGACGGGTGGATCGAGACTCACCGCTCAATCCGTCGACCACACCAAGCGACTTTCCATTTTACTATCAGACGTAGGGATGTTGATCGGAAGGTTCGCGACACAAGCGGACTTCTCACGCGACGCGAGGGGAGGCGGACGACGGAGCAATGCGCGTGTGTTACCCGCGCTGTTACTCCTAGCGGTCCAAGAACTTACGAAGGATCTGAATGATGAAGGAATGAATGTGCAAAGTTTCGGGTTGGACGGCGAGAGTGACTCTTTGTCAAAAAGTTTCGAGACGAACGTGCGCCGCGCCCGGGACGCGAAGCAGGCGCTGGATGCGTTGATGGAGGGTGGAGGTTGCACTTCTGCAAACGCGTACGGCACTTACTTTCCTGCGGCGCTTGTTTTGTCCCTCTTGGTGACTCCCCGTGCTACATGGCTTGAAGCACGCCGCGACATATGTTTCGCCGCGATTGCGCACGCCAAACGACACGGCACAAAAGTCATCGGTGCCGCCTCTTCTACGACGCAAACGGCTGAGTTATTAGACCCTCAATCGTTATTAGACCCTAACTCTGAGTTTACTGGAGACCCGGACTCGCCCTCTTCTTTGTTCGCCGCCGCCAAGCCGGCTTTGCTTTTCGTGGGGCTGATTGACAAGATGCACGAGAAGCTACAGCCTTCGCAGCGACGAGGGGTGGCTGTGGCTAGGGCAGACGCACAAAAAGATAATGAGGATGCAGAAGAAGAGCTATTCGAGTACTCGTCGATTGGCGCGGGGACGTGTTTAGGTGTCAAGAAGACCCTCACCCAGCTCGGCGGCGTCGACGCGGATGAGGTATTCGAGGAGTGGCTCGAGGAAGCGGAAGACGCCGACGACGCCATGGAGCTGTTCGACGTGATGGAGTGTTTAGGGGATGTTCTCGCTCCGAAGAGCGGAGACGCGCCGGCGAGCGCGGATGCCTTCATGGCTGCCGCTTTTGCGGGCCATTAGGTATCGGTAGATATGTATTTTAGGTGTATTTGTAAGAATGAAAATAGTCATCAAAACATTAACCTCTGGATATCGTCCAGCGTGTGACACACATCGCACAGTTGCATATGCACTTTCTGTCAGAAGTCTCGAACAACATCCGTCGCATCATTGATTAATTCTTCTTCACCTTCTTTTTCTTTTTTTCCTCCCCCGACAGCAGCATCACTACGACCGACGCCGCCAACAAAGCGAACTGCACAATAAGCGCCTCTGGTTTATCCTTCAGGAACGTGAGGTGGAAGTGGATCGCGCCGGTCATGAGCGCGGTGAGCATGAACGCGCCGAGTTGAGGGGCGGCCCAGAGCAGAACGTAGCCCATGACTTCGATGGCACCCAAAATCTTCAAAAACTCGTGGTCGTCTTTCGCTGAACACTTGACTCGGTAATCAAACGGCGTCTGCGCCAGTAACCCGTTCGTCCACGGCGTCCACGCGTGTTCGCACCACGCGGTCTGTTCCGCGGTGTTCGCAGTAGGTACACAGTCGCCGGGCTTGCCGATCGCGACAGGGCACAACGGGGTGTCGCACCCCAAAACAGGGATGCTGTACTTGCACGCTGCCGCGCGCAAATACAACGCCAGGGGGACGATCTTGAGGAAAACCAGAAGTTTTTGCTTCTGTGGTAGGTTGACCGGTGGAGGTGTAGGAAGTTGATAGGTTGATTGAGGGTGATTGAGGTTGACATCGGAGGTGACAACATAGAAAACAGCAGTGCGAAGATTCAACCAGAGGTGAGAAGAAGTCGTTGGGAGGGACGCGTCAGTGGTTGGGACGTGGTTGTGGATTATTCATCAGTCGTTGTGTGGACGCGGATGACTAAGCGTGCGTTGTGGAGGTGGATCGTTTAATCGGACAGTAGTGTGACGCTTCGCAGTCTCTTCACGCACCATCGCCATTTTGCGAGTAGGAAACGGAAAGTGTTTCTCGGAGTCGCGCGCCGGATAATGGACAGTCGCGAGCGCGCTGATGCCTCGTCATAGCTCCTGCAGGGTTTTCCCGAAAAGCGTCGCCCATTTGACTCAAGATTAAACCGTCATTTTCGGTCAGTCATGGTGTGCCCAGCAAAAATTTCCAAAACTGATGATGAAAACCCAAAAACAGCGTCTTCGCGGGTACCCTACGCGCTCGCCCCGCTCCCCTCCACCACACCCGCGCGCGCGTTCGGTGACTCCGTGGTGGTTGTCGTCTCGCGAAGCGAACGACCCAGGGTGTGTTGTGCGTGGAGGGTAGGCCTGTGACGTAGGTTCCGCTTTCGCCAGATCTGAAACAAACACCGGTTGGCACCGATCAACGGAAACGAATCGAGGCGACGTCTCTTGACCGGTCGCGATGGTGGACGGTGACATCGACGCGAAAGCCGCGGCGATCAACGAGTATGGGAAACTCATGTTGCAACACAAAGTACGTTTTTAGGTCCACACTGAGCCTAATCCACCAAAGGCCAACCCAAACCCACACGCGAGTGTCTTCCCGTTGGATCTGGGGAACCGCGCTTACGGGCAAAGAGCTGACACCGCTTCAAATCTAACTCATCGCCCCTACTCAACCCACAGGAACTCGACGCTAAGGTCCGCCGTCTGCGCGACGACGTGAAGGAAACCAAGAAGACTTTCGACAAAACCGAGGATGACCTGAAAGCGCTGCAGAGCATGGGGCAGATCATCGGTGAGGTGCTGAGGCAGCTGGATGATGAGAAGTGTGAGTACTCAGTTCTGGTTTTTTTTTACTTTTTTCCCATTCCCACACTTTTTCCACTCCTCCGACATATCGCAAACCTTCACATGACTCACCTGCTATTCTATACATATTATCATATACCCACAGTCATCGTCAAGGCTAGCTCCGGCCCACGGTACGTTGTGGGCGTGCGCACGAAACTCGACAAGGAAAAGCTCGTGAACGGCACGCGCGTCGCATTAGACATGACGACTTTAACGATCATGCGCGCCCTGCCCCGGGAAGTCGACCCCGTGGTGTACAACATGCTGCACGAGTCCCCGGGGCACGTGGATTACAGCGCGATTGGCGGCCTTGGTGAGCAGATTCGGGAGTTGCGGGAATCCATTGAGCTTCCCCTGATGAACCCGGAGTTGTTCCTGAGGGTGGGGATTACGCCGCCGAAGGGAGTGTTGTTGTACGGGCCCCCTGGCACCGGAAAGACGCTTTTAGCAAAGGCCATCGCGTCCAACATCGACGCTAATTTCCTAAAGGTAGTATCGTCTGCGATCGTTGATAAGTACATCGGCGAGTCCGCTCGTCTCATCAGGGAGATGTTCGGCTACGCCAGGGAACACGAGCCGTGCATCATCTTCATGGACGAGGTGGACGCCATCGGGGGCAAGCGATTCAGCGAAGGCACCTCCGCGGATCGCGAGATTCAACGCACCCTGATGGAACTGTTGAACCAGATGGACGGCTTCGACGTGCTGGGGAAGGTCAAGATGGTCATGGCCACGAACAGGCCTGACGTGCTTGATCCGGCGTTGATGCGCCCGGGCCGACTCGACAGAAAGATTGAAATCCCTTTACCCAACGAAGCCGGAAGAGTGGAAGTCCTGAAGATCCACGCGCAGAATATCAACAAACACGGTGACATCGACTACGAAGCCATTGCTAAAATCGCGGACGACTTCAACGCGGCGGACATGCGGAACATCTGTACGGAGGGTGGGATGTTTGCGATCAGGGACGAACGGGACTACGTGGTGCACGATGACTTTATGAAGGCGGTGCGCAAGCTGGTTGAAGCGAAGAAATTAGAGCCCAACGCGAGCTATGACGAGACGTTTAAAAACGACGAGAAGTAATGGGGGTTTTGAGGTGAGATGGCGGGAGAGATTAATGATTGAGATACGAATGCTGCGCTTAGTAGCTTATTAGAGATTTTCATAAATACTTTAGTTTTCTGGAAAGCTCACTCTTTCGTCCTCGGTTGCTCGTTTCGTTCGCGCGAAGTTGTCCAGGTTTGTCATGAATTTCGGCGCGACCGTAGGCGGCACGCCCGTGACCGGGTCTTTGACCATGTCGTACGTGTCCACGAACACGGCGTTTAGTAATATCCGCGGGTAAGGCCGCAACTTTGCCATGAACGATTCCTGGAGCATCGCGGAGTCGGCGCCGAAATAAGTCACGTGACTCACGACTTGGTTTCCATCCGCGTCCAGGGCTTTCATCGTGACACAGCACATGTCTATGTTTCTCTGCCCTCCTGGTCGGTTTTTGTTGAACGGGCTGTCACCCTCCGCGACGTGTCGAAGTGTGATGATGTCGAACCGGTGCGCGACGGCGTACTTGGACCGCACTAACGGTATTTCGTGAAGAGCCCAGTGATCGTCCCACGCCTGAACCGTAATTTCAACGTCGTACAACAAACCTTCCATCGAGTTAAGACCGCCTCGGACGACCATAAACCGAATCTGAACCCCGTCATTCGGAGTTATGACCATATTGGGCGCGAGGATGATGGACTTCTGCGGGCGCAACGCCCTCGCAACAATCAAAGCGCTCGCGATGGTTACTAACAACCAATGCGCCCATCCGAAGCAAGTTAAAAATACTATCTCAGCGGGCGACGACGGCTCAGTGGTTTGCCAGCCGTACACCGAGTCCGACGCAAGGCGCACAGTGGTCAGGGACATTAGTATCTTGCCCCGGTACGACACATCGTTTTTCCCTTCCGCAAGTGCTACGAGCGTCAACGCGCCGCCGCACGCCGCTATCAAAAAAGCTTCAAGCGCTATTTCGAGCATAATAAGTATTGGCCAGCCAATCTCGTACACGAGCATGAACCACACGTCCCCGGAGGTGCCGAACGAGTACATCGACTTGGAGCCTGATAACGCGGCCATGGCGTTGAATATCTCTGCGTTCTTGCCGTACACCCTCGGATCCCACACATCAACGCTCGCGGTCGCGGGATCTTCCGACGTAACGTGGTGCAGCGGTTTCTCGGATTGCACTTCCTTGGAAACGTGTGAAAACTTGTGTGTGAACTCGGGGTGGTGGAACGGTGTAGGCACGTATAAACCTAGCAGGGAGCGAAACCGCTTTACCGCGCGTGAACACATGTCGGGCCACGGCACGACCCAAGGGTCCGTGTGGAGCGCACGAGAGTATGTCGGTGTCGGAAAAGATTTTTTCGTTTCGTTGCTCGTTCGTTTTCATCCGACCGCACTCTCCAGGCGCGCCGACCCCCGCCCGACATGGTCGAGCTGTTCGTGTGCGGTCGGCTGTGTTTGCTCGGCGAGCACAGCGACTGGGCGGGCGCGCATCGCCACCCCGAGGCTGTCAGTCCTAGTGGCAAGTGTCTCGTGGTCGGCACATCAACCTCGCAAGGCCTTCACGCCCGTGTTTTCATGGACCGGGGCTCCCCGAACACGTTCACGATGACATCCACGGACGACACAGGGGTATCAAGAACGAAATCATTCCCCCTGGATGACCCCGAGTTCCTTCAAGCCGAAGCTAAAGCGGGAGGGTTCTGGTCTCATGTAGCAGGGACGTTGTTCACGTTGCTGTTTTCGGAGGAGCACGTAATCGATGACGGTAAAACCATTAGCCAACAAATCCAAGCCGCCATGACCAAAATATCGTCAGGCATCCACCTCCACAACTACAAAACCACGTTACCTATTAAGAAGGGCTTAAGCTCAAGCGCGGCGGTGTGTGTGTTGGTGGCGAGGGCGTTTAGTGAGGCGTTTGGTCTGCATCTAGACCCATTGACGGAGGCCAAAATAGCCTACTCCGGCGAACGCGAAACGCCGTCGAAGTGCGGACGGATGGACCAAGCAGGGTGTGCGTTCGGCCCGGGAAAGCTCGTGGTGCTGAGCTTCACCGGGGAGGAGGTACACGTTGAGCCTATTTTGGATGTCGGCCATAATCTATACCTCGTCGTCGCCGATTTGAACGCGTCGAAAGATACGGTTGGTATTTTGTCGGACTTGCAGAGCGCGTTCCGGAGCGAACTAGAGGTATCTACCGGGGTTGATTTGGATTTAAAAGTAGCTGATAAAAAGGACACACTCCTCCACCTTCTCGGCAATTTGAACCACGATTTGATTGCGAACGCGGTGCGTGCAATCGCGTCTGGGGACGTTTCAAAACTGGGCGAAGTATTCGAAACCGCGCAGAGTTGGTTCGACAACATCGCCGGCGCCGCGTCGCCCACGCGACTTGGCGTTTCTGGGTCACCTGTATTGCACGCAACGCGAAGGAACACGGCGTTACAGCCTCACATCGTCGCAGGCAAAGGCGTGGGGAGTCAGGGGGATGGGTCTGTTCAGTTTTTGTGTGAGACGAAGGAAAACGCGAATAGTGTTTTACAAGTGTTAGCGAAGCAGTGCAACATGCGCGACGCGTTTGTCCTGGAAGTGCCCGCTACTTCTTCGAAAGAGAACGAAAAAATGAAGAGTCAGGAGACGACAAGGGACTCTGCGGAAGCACCGTGTAACAATATAGCGTAGATACACCGGTAGTGCGTGATGTGCGTAATGCAATAGACTAGTGCGAGGGTCTTGAGTACATTCTAAGACTAGTATCTCATACAACCTATCCTATTCGTACAGCGCTTTCCTCAACATTTGTCGTTGCGCCAGGACGTCGTCGCCGGCGTCGACCTTTCCGTCCTCGTCCAGGTTGTTGAACAGTTGGTCGTGCTGCTGGAACATATTTTTTGCGTCGTCAACCTCGCCTCCATTGAACAGTGTAATGGCATAATTCAAGCAGACTAAATGGTCACCAGGGTCGAGACGAATGGCTCGGTCATACGCCGCTTTGGCGTTGGGCAAGTCGTCAAGTTTTGCTAAACTAACGGCGAGGTAAATGTAAGCAGACGCAAAATCCGGCTTCCGCTTCACGCACCCGCTTAGGAAATGAAACGCGCTCGCGTGCTGCCCAGTTTTTAGATGTGCTAATCCTAAATTGTAACTTATGATCCACTCGAACGGGTCTAAATACAGCGCTTTCTTTAAACACGCGATACACGCGACGAACCTGTTTTTGGAAAAGAAACACATCCCCACGTTGTTCCACAGCTGCGCGCTGTTGGGTTCCTTCACCGCCGCGACTCGGTACTTCACCAGCGCCACGTCGACGTCGTCGTGGTCCTGAATGATAGATCCCGCGGCGAGGATGGTTCGCGGGTTCTGAGGGTCTTTCGTCAAAGCAAGGTCCAGGTACTCGAACGCCCGGTAAGTCTCCCCTAACCTCAAATAGAGCACTCCAAGCATCGCTAAAGTTTCCGGAGAATCCGGAGCTAGTTCAAGCGCTTCGAGATAAACCGCAATCGCGGATGACCAATTCTCTTGCGTTTGGTATATCCTGCCCAGCTGTTCGTACGTGGATTCGTGTCGTGAAATAGAATTCGCTTTCATGAACGCCTCCGCCGCAGCGCCAAACTGCTTCGCCCGTCCGAAACACAGCCCTTTCTGGTGGTGGATCTCCCAGTCTGGTTTTTCGTTTTTCGTCGCCAACATCTTCTCGGCTTCGTCGTATACTTCCACAGCGGCTTTGCTTTTGCCCAATAAATATAGCGATCGGCCTACTTGTTTCAAGTTTTGCACATTGTGCGGGTTCAACGCAGTCGCGGCCTGGAACAGCTGTAGGCTTTCGTTTATTTTGCCCCTCCGGCGCATAACTAAAGCCTTTACGTAAATCGGGTACTCGCACAGGCCGTCGAACTCTGACAATACCTCTTCGATTAGCTGTAAACACCGGTCGTGCTCGTGCGTGACGTACAGGTGGTGGATGTGCACGTTGCGTCGGGTGCGCGCAATAGCCTTCGCGGTCACTGCGGCGCTAGTGCCTGTGTAGTTTGGTGGAAGGTGAATGATTGTGCGGTCAGTCAGAGATGCAAACAACGTACGCTTCAGAAAAGGACAAGCACGAAGATGAGGCTTTCGATGTGCTTGGCGCGTCACCGGTAAGTGAACGTACTCTTCGGGACCGTTAACGGCGAAGCGGGGGTTTGCGGTTCCAGCTCCGGGGGGTCATCGTCCTCCACCTCGTCGGAGTCGTAGTACTCGGGCATTGTCCCCGCGGCCGCGGCGCGCGAAGGAGTGTGCCATCAAAGCAACAACGGGTATGTTGACCGTCGTCAGTTTGATTTACAGAAATTCATAGACGGCACCCGAGGGAGGCAGTTCGGGGTGCGCGGGTCGGCGGTCATCGGGCCGAGACGGCACCGCGCGATGGATGCGCTCGCGACATACGTCAGCGATGACGACGAGCGCTCCGTTGACGCCGGTGTCGACGCGGAACGCGAAGCGCTCGCCCTGAGTGGCGTTGGGCACTCTTCGGAATGTATCAACCCCGAGACGTCTGCTGGCGGTCGCGTGCGGTCGTTTCCACATGTCGAGGGTGACTTTGCGACGCACGTGCACGTGCCAATTGAGGTCCCGGTTGGCTCGAGAGTGGCACTGGCGCGCGCGCTCGCGGCTATCGTCACGCGCGTCCCAACGCTGCGCCCCGTAGGAAGAGACCTCCCCGTTTCCATTTCGGACGTGCGTAACGATCCCGAGGCGCTTCTCCCTGAGTCGGGGCAGACGCACCTCAGTTTGTCGCGCGCGTTTTCGACGCGCGCTGATGGGCATAGCGCGTTACTCAATTCGCTGAGACGACGACTAGCGTCGACAGCCGCGTGGACCGCCACCGTAGGCCCGGGGTTCAATACCTTCGTGAACGATGAAAAATCCAGCACATTCCTCGCGTTGGAGGTGGTTGAGTGTTCCGGTGATAAACACGAATCGAACACGAAACAATCCGCATTTCTTGCAACAGTACACGACATAGACACCACGCTGACGTCCAAAGGATACCCCCCGTTTTACGAAAATCCAAAGCCGCACGTGTCCGTGCTGTGGGCGCCCGGCGACATTGCGGACAAAGTCGAGTTGGCGGTGCGAGACGCGTTGGGGACAGGGACGAATAGCTCTTCGGTATCCCCGGGGATATCCCCGGGGATACATTCATTTGATTGGCAGTTCAACGTTGATGTGAGCAAGATCACGTGCCATATCTCGGGAAAACCAGGAGTCACGGTGTGGGGACGGGCGGATTTACCGAGCGTTGAGGGGCTGGAACCGAGGGTGGTGGCGAAGAAAATAAGAATCGAGTAGCGTGGATTAGTTCGAGAATAGCACGTAGACAAATAGCTCTAGCTGGTCATAGACCAAACATGCAAACATATAAATGCAATCCGTGAATAAATTACAAGCCCACACGCGTTTTCTGTTGGAGGCAAAGAATATGATGAGAATAAGATCTCCACTCGTCGAAGAATAGGGTACCTCTGCGCATCAATCACTAATACATAAAGTACTCGTCCCCCAACTCGTCATCCCAGGTTGGCGAGCGGTTGAACTGCAGGGTGACGCATGTGTCGACCCTGGGTCTAGATGGTAACCCCCTCCTCGCGACAGGCGCTTCCCTGAAGAACGCCCTTGTGAAGTCAGCCTGCCCCCACTGCGTGATCATGTACGCGATCGCGTCCATCTGCTCGACGTACTGCTCCTCCGTGGACGGGTAACTCCGCTGCCCCAAGTGCCCGCAGTAAAGATTCAAACTCACCCACCGCTTCATCCCCTGGCCCATCTTCACGTGCTTCACCGCCATATCGTGGTACACCCCGTACTTGGCGTAGCACAACAGGGCTAATTCACGGCCACTTAACGGGCCCTCACCCTCGTAGTCCGTTCCGTAGTACGCGCGCTCCAAAGATTGCTGGCGTTCGGACTTAGCCAGCGTTCCTATTGATGACTCCGACCCACCCATCTCCTTGTCCATCTGCTCATACGCCTGAGCGGCGGCGTTGACTGGAACGTACCCGTCCGTCACTTCCGCTAACCGCGCTGCCAACTCCGCGTTCACCCTTTCCTCCGCCAGCTCCACCGCGGAAGACGCCGCATTTTGCGCATCCAGCTGTTGCTCCAATTGTTTCGTAAAGGACTGCAAATCAAACCCATCAATCGCATCCTCCATCAACCGCTCCTCCTCCGCGCGGCCAACCTCCGTGGGGATCTCCTGCGTGTCAGGACACCGCCCCGCGATCTTAGCGCCGTTCGTCCGAGGGTTGAACGTCAAATCAACCTCTCTTTTCACCGCGTCCGCGAACTCGGACCACCCAGCGCGGGTCACGACGGCGCGATTCCGATTCCGGCCTGCAGTGGCCTTTTGAGACTTTGAGCGCACGCGGGTGCCACGTGTGGCGAAGCGCGCGGGCACAGCCGTGGCGGCAAAGGCCATTGAAGCCATCTCACACGCCCACCGAGGTACGAAGACCGTCAACTGTCACGAAACACCGCACGACGGGGGAGGGCGTGGACAACAGTGCGATTGTCAAACGCGCGACGTCACGTATATCGAAACGGCGGCAGCCGGGCAGCGTGAACAAGAAGCTCTGAACGCCACGTCCTTTCCATTCTGTGGCTCCACGTTTTCGCGCGAAATCGGGAAATCCTCTGCATTGGGAGAAACGACGAGTTATAACCAGAGCGCATGAAGACATCGACGCGCTGAACGCGCTACTTAACAAGAACGAGAAAAAACTTTCTCACAATTTGCTCGCCGGCGGTTTCCACCCGTTGACCGAGAACCCCCCGTCTATGGCTAGAACCTGCCCTGTTACGTAGCTTGCCGCAGGCATGCACAGGAACGCGGTGGTGGCACCGACTTCGTGAGGCTCACCGACTCTTTTCATAGGTGTGGCATCTATCACGCTTTTTTTATACTCCGCGTTTCGCAAAACTTGCTTCGCCAGCGGCGTGTTGATGTACCACGGCGCTATGGCGTTAACTCTTATCCCATCCCCCGCCCACTCGCACGCCAGATATTTCGTCAAGATGTTCATTGCACCCTTCGTCATGCTGTACACCGCGCCGCTTTGTATGCTGACTAAACTCGCGACACTGCTGTTGAACACTACGCACGAATCTTTTGCATTCTTCAAAAGCGGGTGGAACTTTTGGCACAGCGCGAATGACGACTCCAAGTTCGTTTCCATCAAGGCTCGGTATTCCTGTAGTGTAAATTGAGTGGTGGGCTTTCTTGTGTTGAACCCGACGTTTGATACCAGGATGTTCACACTGCCTTTGAACTTTCGGTGGACTTCGTATACGAACGCGTCTCTTGATGCTTCGTCAGCTACGTCGCAAACCGAGCCGGTCACATCCAGGCCTTGCTTTCGCCACTCAGTGACCGCGTATTCTACATCCGTAGACGTCCGGGCGCACGTGTGGACCTTGGCGCCGTGACGTGCTAAAGACTCGACGATGGCTTGGCTGTTGGGGGGGGATAGATGAATGAGGGTGTTAGTGCATCGTTTCTGAAGATTGGTGAAGTTAATGCGCTTGGCGGCGACAAAAGATTAGCGATCTCTATTCCATTGTCGATAGAGATGGCACAGGTGGTCTCTAAAACATGCACTTTACCCCTAACCCCACCCCGACGTACCCTAGCCCCTTCGTGCCGCCCGTGACCACAGCGGTTTTTCCATCCAAACGGAAAGGGGTGTGGGGGGACATCGTGGTGGCGCGCGTTGAGAGATGGCCTGAAAAACGGCACTGACAAGTCATCATCCATCGCGGGAGATAAAAAAATCTCTGCTGACGCCTTGCTGAGTCACTTTTCGCGACACCATGGCTGACGCTGGTCCTTCTCCGCGGCGGCCGAGCCTGTCCGCGGAGATCGGTCCGCCCTTGTTCCCCGACCGCGAAGGCGTCGTGGCTGCAGCCGCGGCGGGCGGCGGTCTGTTCAAGGCGCTGTTCGGCCGCCCTCCCGCGAACTCGCACTCCACAATAGTTGCGAACACCTCATTCAACGACCTTCCCTTCGTGGGAGGCCAGGACGACGCGGAAGACGCGTGGAGAGACAAATGGGAGGCGCGGGATAAATGGAGAGTCGCGCCGACGGTGGGGGTGAGGACAGGGACCCAGGAACCCACGACGAACAACGAAAAGACGAAAGACACCAGTGAACGATGACACGAAGAGAAGGGGTCGTTTCGGTGAGAGTCACCAGAGAGCCGCGGAAAGTATTGTCTCGAAATTGTATGAATGCACGTTGCACACTGTTTACTAAATCAGTCTCCTTTTTCCATCTCCTTCTTCACTTCTGTAACCGTCCTTTGCGCGATCGACTTGGCCACGTCAAGGCCTCCTTTCATGCCACCCGCGAGCACGCCCTGGTGCACGGAATTCACGTCTTTGCGCATCGCCTTGGCTTTCGCCGCAAAAACACCAGCCATCTGCTTGAACTTGTTCTCGAAGGGATTTTGGTCAGGTACCGACGTTGGGCTTTGGCTGCTCATACTCCTACTGCTACTACTTTCAGACGTCTCCTTCGATCCCGCACCAGACGCCGCTCCGTTTCCGTTTCCCCTTCTTTCGTCTCTCGGATCCGGCTTCCCGAAGTGGAAATCAATCATGCGTCCGCCGCCAGGGGAGGTTGGAGATTCAGGCGGTGACTTTCTTTCTTTGGAGGTTTCGAATTTCATACCCGGCGACGGTGACGTCCACTCGTCGAAAGGTTTGTCACGTTTTTGGTCGTCGTCATTCAAATCATCAGCCTCTTCCCCCACGCTGATACACGAATCAACCATCGCTGCCACCGCCGTTTCCGCGTCGTCCTCAGAAGGTTTCGCACCTCCGTCGTCCGCTAACGTGAGCGCGATATCCTCCAGCTCTGCGGTGAGCGAGGCGTTTGGCGTGTGGAAAGAAGAAGGCTTCGCGGCTTTGCTGTAAACCTCAGCATCCTTCCCTCGGTCCCGCATCGTCGTCATCGACCCTTTCCCAAAATCCAGCAGTTCTGCAACACTCAGCTCAGGCACCTCTGTGAACGCGGTGAGGGGGTCCATAATCAGGTTCCCGCCGTTCGGGAGGACCAAGGCGGCATGTATTTCCCGTTTCAAGTTTTTGGTGATCATCTCCGAAACCTTCTTCGCGAGGCCGTGCCATTTGATTCCGATTTGACCAAAACTCGGCGTGGCTTCCATGTCCAACTCCGGATCCCCCACGAACCCGAACCAAAGCCGGTCCCCCGGGGGGGGCGGGATCCACACCCGCACAACGCCGTTTAGTTTTTTGATCTTAACAGTCATGGAAATCGGAACGCCAACCAGTTTCCGCGCAACAGCGCCGATTAATTTACTCGCGTTCTTCTTGGCCAAACTCTTGAAACGTTTCAATTGCTCCGAAGGATCGGAGGAGGATGGAACAACGTCTTCTACGTTCCTAGACCCATCGGTATCACTTGCATCTCCCAAATCCCCCCCCTCCATCCCCTCACCGCCCTCTGCCATCATCTCCGCGTAGACTGATAGATCCAGGTGCGTGGTGAGGGTCATCTCCGCGGTGCCGCCGAAGTCGACGTCCAGCTCGCACGCAGCACACGCACCTCGGCCCGCCAGCGACCCGCCGTCCCATGGCGCTTGCGATGTTCCCGGTTTTGCGGCAGGAGGCAGGCGCGCAGCTAACACTTGAGGTGTGTTTTTCCCCAAATGAACGTTACTCACGGAAATAGGCCCAACGAATCGGGGCAAGTCGGGAATTCCAGAACACAACCCTGAAAGTTGTTCCGTAACCTCGGCGATCTTCTCGGGCGAACGCTGCATGTCGAAGAAAATACGCGACGCGAGGGCGTTGATCGTCGCGCCAGCCGCACCGCCTGAATTCCACGCAACATCAGAAACATCAGAAGAGGGGTTCTCTCCTGTGGAAGAGCTTCCAGAATTTCCAGAGCTTGTTCTGGATAGTTTTTTCTCCTCAACGAGCGCCGACTCGACCAAGTACCGCGCAAAGGCGTCGACGTCTTTGGTGAGGGACCGCGCCCTGCTGGTCTGCGCTAATGAACTCGCGCTACCGTGCGACCTAGACCCGCACTCCACCCCAGTTCTGTTTTTCCACAGCGCCACCGTCCACGCCTCCTTCGCCGCATCACTCAACGCGTAGCACCATAAGACTTTGTGCCCGCGGTGCAGCGCTCTGGTTTCGTGCGACACCACAATCGGAAGCCGCTTCCACCACCTCTTCTCCGCACCATTCCCGTGCCTGGTGTGTTTCTTCTTCCCGGTCTGTTCATCCTCCTCATCCCACTTCCCCGGCGCGCGGCACAGCTGTATTTCGCTCCCGCGTAAATCAACGCGCGACACGATTTCGCCGCCGCGTTCTCGTCGTAGAAGCAATTCATCTCCAGCGAGCTCGGCGAACGCGCGTTCGCCTTTCTCCGGTTTCTCAGGCGGTGTCGGGGCGACGGAGGCCCATACGAGGACGAGCCACCCCCTGTGGCGGGAAGAATCTTCACCCTTGATGTGGTGTTTAGGGTCATACGCGTCGCTTTGTGCATCTAAATCTAAACTGGAGTTTGGTTTTTTATTTTTATTTTGACCAAAACTTTCCACAGCCTTCGCTTCCTTCGTCGCCGCACGTAGAACGAACATCGCGGTCAAGGCTTGCAGCACCAGGGTGGCGCCGATGCCGAGCAAAACGCTGCGAAGAGGAGGGTGGGTGGGGGGTCAGAGAAGGGTTAGAGGAGTGGGTTGGAAGCGGTCAGTCGGGGAGGCTCTCATTGGCAATTCTGCCAGAAAAAAGCAACAACAAATTTCCTCATTCTGAATCTGAGCAACGCACCCGCCCCACACCGGTTTTGCCCATGTCACCGCGAGCGCGACGGCGAAGTACGCCAACGCGACGTGTCCCGCCACCCTGGACGCATCACCACTCGACATGCCACCTGCGCGCCGCCTGCGCAGCACAGAATGATGCGCGTGGACGCGAGCCTCGAAACTTCTCGGAAAAGTGGAAAACGAAGATGAAATCAGAATTTGCGCCAAAACCATCATCCCCTGCAACACCCGACCACAACACCCACGCGCGCTGTCGCCGCGCTGTTGCCGCGATGGCGTCCGACTCGCCGTCGTCGCGGAGCTGGCTTCGGATACCCACGGCAGTCCCGCTTGTGCCCGTGTACAGCGAGTACGACCGTTTGTTGGTGGAGGAGCCGCTCGATGAGCTCGGCGGGGGCCCCATGGATCCCACCGTCGACGAGCGGCTTCTCGTGCTTGACGATGCATCAAGGGTCGCCGCGGAGGGCTTGGCGGAGCGCATCGCCGCGCGCGCGGTGTCCACGAAAGGAATCGTGTTTGGATCAGTGCTGTGTCTCGCGGCGCTGTGTGCGCTCGCGTTCCGAGGCGTGGAGTCGCACGACGCCAGTCTGGTCGCCCGGTTCTCGGAAGGGATGTTTCAGAGTTCGGAGGGTGCAGAGGGTGATGCTGATTCTAAATCGATTCATCACAAGACAGCACGCCACGCCCGCGCGCCGCCCACCGAGGTCTCTCTTGAGGAGCGCTTCGCCCCTAGGGCAGCGGCGATGCCCCACGATGACGACGGGTCAGCACAAAGGGCGGTGGATGAAACCGCGGGAGGTACGTCGAAACGAAGCGCCCTGAGAGCGGCGCTTCGTGGGGCAGAAGGATCGCAGAGGAGTCGCAGAGGAGAAGCCGGCCTCGGGCGAGCGCGCGTTGCGTCGACATCAACACAAACACAGGGTAGCGAAGATTTCGACCAGGAGCAAGACACGAACTGGGACGACATCCACGACATATGGGAAGACGAATTTGATGACTCAGAGGAAACGTCACGTATGGGCAAACAGTCTTGGGAGGATGATTGGAGCGCGCGCGTGGTTGACGATTGGCGCAGCGGCGGAAATATAAATGACGAAGACGACGACGATGATGAGTTTTTTGCTGTCAGCGAGAATGGAGATTCCTATAGGTCTCAGTCTCAAACGGGAAGACGGAAACACGCTTCTCGCCGAAAAAAGCAACAAGACCTCCCCACCGTGGAGCCCACTTCGTTCACGCACGGCGCGACGCACCGCGCGGCGCTTGACGAGCTGGAAGCCAGCATCAAGAACTCCGTGGTGGAGGTGCACGAGCGGCGGCACCGCGAGGCGAAGCGGGGGTGAATTGCTTTTGGGAAGTGAACCCTGTAGTATCGTGAACCCTGATAATAGACACTGTAGATATAGCAGCACTACCTAGAAGTGCGAATAGACCGTATCTGTGAAATACCAAAGCATGGAGATACAAAACAACTCCATCTTAATCTCAAAATCAACAATGAAACACCTGTCCACATCTAATTAATTACCTTTCAGATCTCATCTCGCGTCGTGTCGGCCCGCACGTCGCCATGAGCTCGTCCGACCTGTCCCCCGAGGAGCTTGTAGCTCGCGGGGACAAAAAGATGACCACGACGTTGACTCGTTGGAAGCCCGATTACGAAGCCGCTGCGACTGCGTACGAAGAAGCCGGCTCAAAGTTTCGCGTAAAGGGAAAGAAACACGAAGCGATGATCGCGTTTGAGAAGAGCGCGGAGGCGAACTTGAAAGAGGACAACGAGTGGCACGCAGCGCGGAGCTTGGAGATGTGCGCGTTGATTGCGAAGGATATGGGGACGGTGGAGGAGTGCGTTTCGTACGCAAACAGAGCGTGTGAAGCGTACGTCAGCAGCGGTCGAAGTCAACGAGGCGCGGAGTGCTTGGGTAAGTGTGCTAAATATTTAGACGAATCCAATCCTCACGAAGCCGCCAAACTCCTAAACACCGCAATCGAGATGCTTGAAGATGACGAGAAGCACGTGTACGCCATGCCGTTCTACCGTGATATCGCCGTAGTTTTAATGCGCCAGGAGAAATACGCCGAGGCGTCCGAAACCATGGTCCGCTTCGGCGCGTCGTGCGAGGAAACCGGCTCGGCGAACGCGCAACGCAAAGCGTACCTCTCCGCGATTGTCTCGCTGTTGTACGATGGGGACGGTGAGGGCGCTCAAGCCACGTACACCGATGTGTGCGAAATTCCCGCATTCAACGGCTCCGAGGAACAGCGGGTGGCGTATAAGCTGCTAGACGCGTACCGCTCCGACGCGGACGCCGGCGCTATTCAAGCGATTTGCAAAAATTCACAAGAGCTCACGTTTCTGGAAGCGCCCTTCGCGCGAGCAGCGAAGAAACTGCCTTTACCCAAACATGACTTGAAGTCTATTAGCATGAAGATGGGAGGCGCATGCGGCATATCAGCGGTGCCCACGATTTCCATGGACCCGACGGAGGACGAGGACGATTTGACGTAGTGGTGTTGAGACAAGATTGACGTTTGATACTAGCTCGATTGATATAGCCAAAAGACGTTACAAAACACTCCGTTCATCTCACACTAAACCTAATCCCCTCTACTTGTACCACTCGATCCCGTGCGTCTCCACCGTGCACTTGTGCATTTTTATATTAGGGTCTATTGGTTTATCGTTTTTGTCCACGCGCACGGAACCGAGCTTCGCGACGTTTCCCATGTGAGACGACACGCGTCCAAAAATCGTGTGCTTCCCATCCAACCACGGGGTCGGCGCCAGGGTGATGAAAAACTGGCTCCCGTTCGTGTTCGGCCCTGAGTTGGCCATGGACAAAACACCCGCGCCTGTGTGTTTCAACTCGCGCGTGATTTCATCCTCGAACTTGGCGCCGAATACGGATGTGCCGCCTCTGCCCGTCCCGGTGGGATCGCCGCCCTGGATCATGAAATCGGAAATCACGCGGTGGAATGGGCAGTTTTCGTAGTACCCATTCTTCGCCAGTTCGATGAAGTTGTGGCACGTCTTAGGGGCGTGCTTGTAGTACAACTCCACGGTAATAGGGCCTACAGAAGTGTGCAGCGTAACCTCGGGGGCGGTGGGGCGCGCTGTGTCCGCCATCGCGCCGAAGGAAGTGAGGAATAGAGGAGGCCGGAAGGCGGCCGGTCACTTCAGAATCACGACGAAAAGTGCGTCGGCTCTCCTCGCGAGTCGAGGTTTTCGATTTCAAAAGCATCGTCATCCTCTCCGTGAACACACAACGGGAACGCGCCGAGTGTGGTTGCGTGAACACTTTGTGGTATCCACGATGCCGCCCAGACCCGAACCCGGGTACCCTTCGGTACGACCGCGTTGGAACCCTTCCGTAGTCCAGTGCTCTCTTCTCCATCCATGAGAACGAACGCACTTTTCTTCTTGATGTTGCCATCGTTTCAAATTCTTCCTGGGACCGCCCAACAGCCGGGGTCACGCACGACGACTGCGTCACGTGTTAAATTCCACTACGACATGTGCGTTCGCCTGGCGTTGATGTCGCCAGTAACTAACCCAACCATTCCTCACAATTCCAAACGCAGTTCGGTGACGGCGGCGAAGGGACGAGCGGCGATGAGTATGACGATGAGTACGATGCGCCAAGAGGTGCTCCCATGGCACAAAAACGACGCGGCAGCCGAACCCCCTCACCCGCGGCGTCGTTGATGGGCGATGAAGACACAAGGCGGAGGGTGAGCGGAAACTCGCAATCGTCAAGAGGAGAGTTTCCGCGAGACAGCGCCTATGACACAACGAACGTCCCACCCGGGAGACCACCGAGACCAAGTGCTGGTGGAGGTGCAGGCAGTCGATTGGCCCCAATCTCGTTCGCGGGCGCGGCGACGGCAACGCAGGCGTTCGCACCCCCAAGCCGCTTATCCGGCGCCCCGATGGGCGGGCCAGGTGGCATAGGTGGAGGTGTACAGGGAGGCCCGGTACAATTCGCCCCCCCAGGTGATAATAATGGAACCTCCATCGTCTCCCCCTTCGACCGCCGCGGACTGATTCCCCAAAATCAACCGAACGACGATTTGAAATCCGACGACTTCTGGACCATGAACCACCTCAAGCTGCTATACTTAATTTCCAAGTACTCGCACTGCGCGCAGACGGTGCACGAGAAGGAGCGGTGGATACGTAAGCTGCCAATGCTGGTGCTATTATACGAGGGAATCGTACAGAGAGTGTTTGAGTACGATTACGCGCCGGCGTCGGAGATAGTCGAGACCGCGAGAGTCTACCTAAACATCACGCAGGAAGGTAAGGACGACTTGGACGATTTAGTGGAAGGGAAGCTGGTTAAGGGTTTGAGGTTGAGTACTAAGGAGCATCAGAGTGTTACCGCGTATCAAATTAGTCCACAAGGGTTGACGTTGATTGGCAAGCGATTGCCGGATGAAGAGCGACAGTTAGTGGACGACCTATGTCTCCTGGACGGCAAGTTACTCCAAGTGGTTTGGGAGGATAGCAAGTTTTTGCTGAGGACTTCTAATTTTTCGAGAGAGTCGACCATCACGGATGCGGAGGACGTGTCGTACGTGGTGTCGCCTTACCTCCCACGGTCGTTAAGACGCGCAGGCGGCCCGGTGATGTCTTCCAACGCGCACCGCGCTTCAGAATCCGCTTCAAAAGAATCCACAATCAGGGACGATTTAGACGAAGTCATCACGATTTCCAATATCACTATATTAATCGGCGAGTGGATCCCGTTCGGCGCTAACCAGGTTGTGGAGCTGAACATGAAACTAGGTTCGAACGAGCGGTGTCAAGGGGGTTATTTCACCGCACAAGTGGACGACGACTCCACGAACACACAGTGCGAGGTTCCCACTGGGTTGACGAGCGTGTCGATTCTGGATCACGACATGACCCGGTTCACGAACATCGAAGCGCAGGTGTATTATCCTGAAGATGATGGAGTAGTTCAGGTAGAACACTTTGGGATTCACACGCGGATGGACGGAACCATTGTGTACGGGTTGATGATTGAATCTGTGATGGACCGTATTTTGGAGAATATCTCGCTAGATAACCTGGCGCGATTATTAGTCGACGTGCACGTTGATTCGAGCAAAATCATGGAGTCGCTGTTAAGCAACCACCAGCGTGATTTGCTGGATATGATATTTTTAGGGAATACTTTGAACCGGGACAAGGTCAATGTCATTATTGCGGACCGGGTGGTACCCAAACAAAGCGCGGAACGCTATTTAGACAAGGACGCATTTGAGAATGAAATCCGGCAAGTTTTAGGCGACACGTACGAGGCGCATGATTTAAGCGACGACGACGTCGTGATAACCGGCTCGCACGGAATCATGTTAGTCGGCCCGGCGAGCAAAACGCAGGAGCCTGTGATGTTGGCGTTTCTCAGTCTACGAAGCCGCGATGTTTTCGTGCACAACGTGTTTAACCGTTTGTTCATCGTGGACGATACGTTGAAAACAGCGCGGCAGCACATCGCGCGGCACGAGCGCGATCCAAATAGTATACCTCGCATTCGACACACGCTATCCGAAACGTCGAAAGACATCATTCTCCTCGAGGAAGTGCTTCTGTACCTGCAAGAGTCACTGGAGCAGGATTCCTCCATATACGCGGAGCCTACTGATGAGAGTGGGTACAAGCTGTACCAGGTTTTGAAGGTGCGCACGATGTTGAACGACCTCACCATCCGCGTCGTGGATATGCGGAAAGTTCTGCTCGGGGCGCGGCACGAAGTCAACGGTTTACGGGCGATGACGGATACGATCGCGGAGACGCAGATGTTCCGGTTACAGGAGGAGATTCGGGGTAACTCAAGCGACATGCTTCAACAATTAAAAATCAACGAGCGACAGTCCACGTCCCTTGATGTGATGCAGGTGATTTTCGCCGGATCGTTGGCGTTTGAGATTCTGGACAGATTAACGGGCGAGTGGTCCGTGGTGCACACGAACTGGGCGCGGGCGTACATCGTGGACCCGTTCATGTCCAAGCCCTTGGTTTGGTTCATTATTTCCATGATGGTGTGGTTCGGAGTGGGAACAGGGGTGTTTACGCTGATGAGGGATTTGAACGATAAAACCGCGGGCGTCATAACGTACCGAATCAAAGTCAATAAGTCAATCGACCTCAACGCATTGGATAACTATTTATCCCGCAAAGCCGTCGTCGCGGAGGATGGCGACGCGGATTCGTTGAACGCGAACCAGAAAGTTTCCTGGGTGGAGCGCGACCCTTCGAAGTGGGAGGGGTACCAGCCCAAGGTGGAGATGATCTACGACGTGAAGCACGGGTTCTTGTTGGGGGTTTATTTGCAAGTCACGCGACGCGCTTCGAAACCGGCGAAACTTCGCCCGGAAACTTTAAAGATGCGTTTCTTCACCGAGCTTCAAGAGGCGGGGGTGATGGCGCCTGACGACGCTGCTGAGGTTATCGACAATACCAGACGACGGCAGACCAGAGAGGGTGAAATTGTCGCCGTGGAGGATGCTGCTGTGGTTTTGAAAGTCCGCGTACCTGGTGAACGGCACTACCGCGAGATTCCATTCGGGCGGCAATCTTACTTAGAGTTAAGAGAGGAAATCGCGCACAAGTTTGACGTCAAACCAGTGCACGTCGCGCAGGTGTTCAAGGAACCGGATATTTTGGTCGCGGATGATGATGACGTGAGTCGGTTACGACCCGGGACGGTGCTGGAGGTGAACATAGACAAGAGGGGGAGGAAAAGCGCGCCGGCGCTGCCGGCGGCGCCGTGATGGGCACGGTGGGGGAGGAAGGAAGGAGTGTAATTTATGAAAATACTTTTGAAGTCTGTTTTTTTCTTTGCAACTTTTTGTCTGTACTCGCTCTTTTGTTTCCGTCGTTTCCTTCACACTGCGCCGACCGCTCTGAGCATCTGAGCAATCGCCACGTGTGCCCGTTGAATCATTTCGTCGTCGGTATTATCCTCAAACGTTGATTCAAACGTTGATACAGCCAGCGGCGTCCCATGATCCGTATCCTGTTTGACATCTGCGCCCATCTCTATAAGAGCTCGCACCACCTCCACATGGCCGTAATCAGCATCCGCACCAGTGTCTCTTTGCCACGTTCAACGGCGCAGTAAAGCTCGTCGAAAATATAACAACCCGCATTGAGCAGCGCTAGTACCACCGCCTCGTGCTCATTTTCAACGGTGATGTAAAGTGCATCGGTCGAGGGATCCATGCCGTTATTGAAAGTTTTGTCTTTGTCCGCGCCTGCATCAATAAGCACAAGCACTATCACTTCGTGATCATGTTCAGCGGCGATGTACAGTGGCGTCACGCCTTCATCATCATCCATCGCCTTGTTGACGTCCGCGCCCGCTTCAATCTGCGCCCGCACTTCAGCTTCGCGGTCGTTATAAACAGCAATGAACAGCCGAGAGCACGCCACCTCATCTCATGGGCAGCCGTTCGCGCGCGCCCACCACAGCGTCTCGAGATGCCCGCCCTTTGCCGCTGCCAAGCACGTGTCTCTGTTCCACGAGCAAGCAGCTCCAGAGCGCAACCATTGCAGCACCTCGAGATGCCCGCCCCTTGCCGCTGCAGAACACGTGTCTACGGTCCACGGATCGCACCCCGGGGTCCACGCAGACCGCGGTAAGATCCGCGGTGCGTCGTTTGCGAGCAACACCTTCAACTCTTCGAGCTGTCCGCTCCTCGCCGCTGCCTGACAAAGGTATTTTAGATGCGACAGATGACTTTGCCGTTTCCGGCGCTGCAACGCGCTTAATCATCCGAGCTGCGCTGCTTCTACCTCGCTACACTCCTTAAACCGTAGCCCCGTTCCCGCCACCGCGGTGTGCATCACCCAGCTCACCGCTCGGAGCGATGCGAGGTGTACGGGATCGTCAAAGTACTCAGATCTGAGTATGTGCTCGACGACCAGGTGGTCGGGAAGGCCGGGGATCATGACTTGGGGGGTGTCGTGGGTATCGGTCTCGGTATCACCGCTCGCGTCAGTCATGGTGGTATCCGAAGCGTCAGAGGACATGTGCAGGGTATCGTAAGGGTGTTGTGCGCGCGTTGTTGTGCGTCGAGGCTTCCGAGAAAAGAGGCGTTTCAAAAGGCATTTTTTTATCGGAATTTTTTCGCGACGAAGTCTTTACGTTCTTTTTCTGTTTTACAGCCATAGTTGCCGGTGACGCTCGCGTTCGAATGGCGTGCATGCAGGGGGCGACGTCGTGTGCAAAAAGTAAGTTCGTGACCCTTCCGGGGTTCGAACCCGGGACCTGTGCTTCCGGAGAGCACCGTGATATCCACTACACCAAAGGGCCTTCATGACTAACTGCCCACTGACTTATTGCCGATGTCTGAGACAAGAGAGGGTAAATTCGAGCCGGCGAACGAAATTTAGATTATATAAACGCAATCTACATTTTGGTGAACACATTAACCCCGTATCCACCCATATGGTTTTCATAGTCAGCACTTCGAAGCCCCTCGACGCGTCACCGTCACACCCACGACGCGCGGTACCGTGCAAGCCGCTCCTTAACAAGCACACCACCACAGCTACTGCGTGCTTCGCAACGCATGATCACAGAAACCATGGATCCTGAGGTGCGTCCGACCCGAACGCCGCACGCATGCATCCTTCGCTTCCACACTTTTCTTCACGGGAATGTGGTACGCCTTGTGAATGCCTTGCCCCTTCCCTGACCCTCCCACCGCCCCAACCCCCACCCCGCAGCCCTCACCCGAGGAGATCATGCGCCAACAGGAAGAAAAACTCAAAGCGAAGTACGGAGACTTGAAACCGAAACAGAAACTCATCCACAAGGTGAGTATTGGGCCAGTTTACGATTTCATTGTTGAATCGAAACGTATCTACCAGCGTGCAATAACTCACCCTATATACCCATACTGACACTCTTCTACCACTCTCACCCAAATAGGACGTCAAGTATTTCGACTCCGCGGACTACTCGCTGCAGCAGGTAGGTTGAGGGGGCATCAAAGTCTCTCGAATTTCCTTTCGCGTCCACCAATGCCTGCGCTCACCGTTGTTTCTTTTCTCATGTTTATTCCGTACTCAATCAATCCTACAGCAAGACAAGGAGCACCACAAAACCGAGGAGGACGTGCGCACGCTCCCCGTGAAAATGAGTGGCTCACCGCCGAAGCAACCGAAAAGCAGGTTCCCGGGGGTCCAATGAGCAGAATAGAAACAAGAGGGGGCGCGTATCTAGCCTAGTCGCCGTGTAAAAACGAAAAATCACCAGTTATTGACGAATTAAATGTATCTTGTTTTTTATCGATCCTTGCGCGCGTTTTGGGATGATAGATGTTGCTCTTCGAATGTATAAACGTGAAAGTCTACGTGTGATCACAAGTTTATCGGTGGACGCACTTAGCTAAGTTTTCGTCGCCTCCGCCTCTTCATTCTCGCACATACACTTCACCCAAGCACAAGCGCTTCCCCAAAAGCCCAGTCTAATAATCCATTAGATGCCGAGCTTGGTCCTGCGCCAGTGTCTGCGCTTGGAGTTGTACCGGATTGTGTTCCCGGTGCGCATGCGGATCCACTGGGGAATGGGGCGGTTCTGCTTTTGCTTCTTGCCCAGGATCTTCTTGGTCTTGAAGGTTTTTTGGGACGGCTGTTAGGAGGAAGGGATGGAGGGTTAGAAATGGGAACGATGAAGTGCAGTCAAAAAAGCCAGACCCTAACGCGAGATGAGATGTCGGAGTACCGCGAGACGTGGCCTATGCGCCGACGCGAGATGGAAACGGGCGTGGCATCGATTGTGGTCGTGTTGTGAAGATCCACGTCCACGCTACGATTCCCGTTTTCGTTGTCCTCAGCGGCTATGCGCCGCCCTCGCACATCAAAAACCCGCGTACACACGCAAATCCCGCAGAAAGCTGCCCCGGTGGTGCTCACGCGCTCGGAGATGCGAGCGTGTGCGACTCTCGAAACGCGCATCGCTCCGAGTACGGCGATGTACCACGCCAAAGAGAATCATGATGTCTAGAAACGCACCATCTTGAAAGTGCCTTTGTGTGTCCTGCGTCTAACGCGAGGCGGAAAGGGAGAGGGGTGCGTCGAGGGATCGGTAATGAGTGTTTGGCAAAAAGCCAAAACTTTCGATTGCCAGATGAGAAATAGTCTCGATTTTGTGAATATTCCGATTTGTATGGGTTCTAGTCTGAATTTGTTGCGTTTGGAAAACGAGTGCCAACTGCGATTTTCTTCCAACGTCTCGCTCGAGGCCGCGTTCCCCTCCGCGGCAGTCGACGTCGCGCTGCGACCGGTGAGGCTCGTGCGCGGAAGGCGCCGCGTACCTCTTCGACGCGGTTCGTTCCCGTGGTGTCCACATCGGAAGCCTTGTAGAAGTTCCCAGACGTGGGAAGGTCACACGAGCGAGCACCTTTGGAAACATCTTCTTCGCCAAAGATGTCCGGCTTCGAACCGCACGGCGCGGCGGGCGGTGGCCAGGTATGGACTTTTGTTTTATTGAAGGACTGGGTCGCATGGCTTTGTTGACATGATAGGTCTACGCGCGTATTTCCGATGCGCTCGCCTCCGCCCTCAAACGAACCTCAAACCAAACGTTAGATCCCACCCAAGTGAACGCGAAGACGAATCCAAAAAGCAACCATCCTTTCCACGCATCCAACCTTACTGACTCCATCCCCCAAATTCTCCTCGCAGAACGCACAGGCTGCCGGTGGGCTCGAGTTTATGAGTTTCGGCTCGCAAAACTCCAACTACCCGAACTACTCCGCGTACGGCCAGGGGGGTACGCAACAACAAGGCACGGGGTGGGCGTCGACGAGCACGACGCCTCAACAAAGCGCCGGTTGGGGCTCGTCCATGTCCAGCGGCATGGGCTTTTCGGACCCCGGCCCATCCTTCACCGGCAACGATCGCTTGGAAGATGAACCGCCGTTACTAGAAGAGCTGGGCATAGACCCATCGCAAATCGTCCGGCGCACGTGCGCGATGCTGAACCCCATGCGGCGGGCGCCGGTGGAGCAAGGATCTGATGACGACGTAGCCGGGCCGTTGCTATTCGCGTTTCTCATGGGCGCGGCGCATCTGATGCGCGGCCGGATGCACTTCGGGTACATCCTGGGCTGGACCTCGCTGAGCACGATCGCGATGTACTGGTTGGTTAATCAGCTCGCGAACCAGGACCGGGGGGAGGGGGTCCAGCTGTACCGGTGCGGGTCGATTCTGGGGTACTGCATGTTACCCGTGGTGCTGTTAGCCGTGTTGAGTTTACTTTTGCCGGGCGGGTTCGTGACCTGGGTTACGTCGTTCGTGTTGGTCCTGTGGTGCGCCTCGAAAGCCACCACGCAGTTCATGCGGTCGTTGCCGCATTCGGAGGGGAAGAAATACGTAGTAGCCTACCCGTGTGTGCTCGTGTACTCTCTGTTCGCGCTGTTGTCCGTGTATTAAGGGAACTCTGTAGTTTTAGCGGGTCTTGTATATTTTGCAAGGTCCATCATTCTTAACTCGTATCACTTCGCCGGGCACGCGCCTATGGCGACTGCCTCTTGGCGGTGCGTCCGCCCGCCGAGCGTAGCGGTGAGAAGAGCTGCGACCACGGCGTGGCGGTTACACGCGGCGGCGGGGGAGTCGTCGTCGTCCGCGGGTCCCACCCCGCCCTTGCGTTTGCATCCCGCGAAGAAGCTCCCTCCCCGTGTGGAGCACGTCATCGTGGAAACCGGCGGTGCGTTACGAACGCTGTTGCCAAAGGCCATTTCGGGCGAACCAAGCGTGGACGAAACCACCGTGAAGCAGCTCGTCGCGATTGGTGCTGTGTACTACGCAACGAAACCTCCCCCAAGAGACCTCACCGGCGTAAAGCGAGCGCTTCGTCCAAAGCGAGTCACCGAATGCGACTTGTTTTGTGCGCAGGGTTCGTACTTGCGAGTGCACGTGCATCCGAAAAGAGGACCAGGTGTGGGTGACGTGGACTGGGTAAAATGCGTCATACACCAAGGTGATGACTACGTGGTGGTGGATAAACCGCCAGGCGTGAGTGTGAACATGACGGTGGACAACGCCGTGGAGTGTTTGTCGCACCAAATCGCAAACGCGCTGATTGGCGACGAAAATAAAAAGATACTGAATGACTCTGATGAAGACTCTGAAATATATCCATCCTGGACATCTCTAGAGCCTCTGAAAGTAGTGCACAGACTTGATGTGTGCACGTCGGGGGTGATGATGTTCGCCAAGAGTGAGACAAAATTCGCCCGGCACTTCCACAACGCGCTACGGAGCCGAAGAGTTCAAAAGGCGTACAAGTGCGTCACTGAACGTAAACCGAAACTGGGAATCATGGAGCACTGGACGGAGGAAAACGTGCAGTCGTCGCCGCGCAGACACGATATGTACCCTCTTGACGCGGACGTAGACAAACCTTGGTCGGAGGGAAATATCGATGCGCTTGATGGCAGCGATGCAAACGGCCGAAAACGGTGCGTGCTCAGGGTGACACATGTGGAGGAGATTATTGTTGGAGATGATATTACGCTTCGAGACGATGTTAAATCTATTATACCAACCGGCCAAACGCTCTACGAAGCCACCGTTGAGCTCGTAACGGGCAGGACGCACCAGATAAGGGCGCAGTTCGCCGCACATGGGGCGCCGTTGTTAGGGGATGTGCTTTACGGCGGGCGGAGCCTTTGTTTTGGTGAAGCATATGATAGCAATATACCCCCGCGCGTGTTGGATAGTTCAGACAAGCTGTGTTTGCAAAGCGCGGCGATGACGGTGTTGGTAGCTGGTGAGGGTGAGAGCAAGTCGCACGAGACGGACGGCCAAACGTGGCACGCAGGTCCCCCATGGTGGAGACGGACGAGGGTTAGGGTTTAGGGTCTATACTGTGAATATATATCCGTCATAATACAAGGCAATGCGATAGTTATGCGAGTGGGTACTGAACAACTTTTTGATTTTATTCGATAAATAACTTTAGGCGTTGTTCTTTTTGAACTCGGCCATGAAGTCGACGAGCGCCTGGACGCCTTCCATGGGCATGGCGTTGTAGATTGACGCGCGGGCGCCGCCGACGCTTCTGTGCCCCTTGAGGGACTCAAGTCCAAGGTCCCCAGCCTCCTTGAGGAACTTCTTTTCGAGATCCTCGCCACCCGACAAAGTGAACGGGACGTTCATCAGCGAGCGGTACTCGGGGGTGACGGGCGAGACGTAGTACCCGTCGGAACCGTCGATGGCGTCGTACAGCACCTTCGCCTTTTCGATGTTAGCCTTCTCCACCGCTTCCAGGCCGCCCATCTTCAAAAGCTTCTTGAACACCAAACCGGAGGCGTACATGGTGTAGCACGGAGGGGTGTTGTACATGGACTCGTTGTCCGCCATGAGCTGGTAGTCGAACATAGTGGGGCACGCGGCGTTAACTTTGCCAATCAAATCTTCGCGCACGATGACGATGGCCATGCCCGCGGGGCCGATGTTCTTCTGCACGCCGCCATAGATGACGCCGTACTTTTTGACGTCGATCGGTTTGGAGAGGTAGTTGGAGGACATGTCAGCGACTAACGGCACGTCGCCCGTGTCCGGGACGTCCTTGAACTCCACCCCTCCAATGGTTTCGTTGGAGCAGATGTGCACGAATTTCGCGCCTTTCGTGAGTTTCCAATCCTTCACGTCGGGAATGGTTGAGAAGTTGGAATCCTTGGAAGTCGCCGCGACGTTGGTTTCCATGTACTTGCCCGCCTCCGCCAAGGCCTTCTTGCCCCACGCGCCGGTGACGATGAAATCAGCGACGCCACCCTCGGGGGCGAGGTTCATGGGAATCGCGGCGAACTGCGAGGAAGCGCCGCCTTGCAGGAACAAAACTTTGTAGTTGTCGGGGATGCCGACGAGCTCGCGCAAATCAGCCTCCGCCTCGCTCGCGATCTTCATGAAGTCCTTGCCGCGGTGGGACATCTCCATCACGGACATGCCGGTGCCCCTGGTGGGTTAGGGTGAGGGAGGGATACGAATGGTCAGCATATGTATTGGAGGTGCGAGTCTAAGATGCTCATCAAAAAATATCAAGCATCTGTCCTTTCCGATCGAGAAGTGTCGAGTGATGGTATCCCGATCGACGACGCGAGTGACGCGCTTGGCTCACGGTTTTGATATCGACGGCCATGGAATATGAATCGCACGACGTTCAGATATTCATAATACTTACTTGTAGTTCACCAGGTCCTCCTTCATCTCCTCCAGGACGTCCAGGGGAAGGCACGCGGGCCCGGCAGAGAAGTTGAACTTGCGTTCGGTCGCGGCGGCGCGGGTCACGACGTTGGCGCGCGTTTGGCGGGCGGCAAGAGGCGCCTTGCGGGCAGTCACCTTGCGGCCGGCCACGGCCCTGCAGCCGAGATGAACAGCGGAGACATTCGCGAGAGCAGCCATTGTATTGGTGTGCGTAAGGGTGTGGCGGCGGTCACGACGGTTGGGTGATCAGGAAGACGATCGAGGGCAAATAAAAGCACGAAAACTCTGTCAGTGCAGGTCGGCCACGAGAAAATATCTCATTTTAACTCAAGGATCCTGGGTCTATCGCGTTTCTAGTCGATCTCTACACGGCATTTCTCGTGTTGCCATTTCTGGTTTTCTGGCACATTCTTCGAAAACCGCCCGACCAACAACGAGTGTGTTTAGTGTTCGGCTGCGCGTGACGGCGAAACGGGGCGACTGGCATCGGGTCGTCCACGCGTCGTACGCGGTGAGAGGTGAGAGGTGATGTCGGCGACACCTTCTGTCCCCCCCGGTGTGCACTCCATATGGATAATCAACAAGTCCGGTGGCTTGGTGTATCAGAAAACTTATGCGGATGTCCCAACCATAGACACGAACGAAACCCTTCGTTTGGCATCCATCTGGCACTCGTTGCACGCCATCAGCGCGCAGCTCTCACCAGTAGATGGGTGTACCGGCATCGAGCTTCTTGAAACCGAAAACTTCGACCTGCGGTGTATTCAAACCGCGACTGGTACGAAGTTTTTCGTCACCGCGTCGCCGAAAACAATCGGTTTGGATCATCTGCTACACACCGTGTACGACTTGTACGGCGATTACGTGATGAAAAACCCGTTTTACGAACTGGAAATGCCCATACGATGTGAGCTGTTCGACAACAATGTGCAGTACGCGGTAAGGGCGCTGAACAACGCGTTCGGGTACTAGATAGGGGGTAGAGAGGGTGACATAAAATGAATGTAAAATCACGACTTAGATATCATGACAAGTTTTCAACTTCGCTTAGCGCATTCTCTCATTGGCTCTCAAACGCACTTGGTTAATACCCTCCTGGCGCGACGTCGAAGCCTGACCCGAAGCCGGAGGCGTCGACGGGCGCGGCGGCGGCGTCCCAGCCCGCGGGCGCGGGCGCTTCGTTCCACTGGCCGGCGACGGGCACGGCGCCTCCGAATCCGCCTATGGCGGGGGGCGCGCCCATGGAGTCGTCCCAGGGCTCCGCCGCCGCCCCGGGGGCGCCAAACCCACCAGTAGCGTCGTACCCCGCGCTAGTGTCGCCAACCACAGCCGCGGCTTCCTCGACGGGCTTGTCTTCAAGCTCCTCGGGGTCGCGGTAGAAGAACAAATCAACCATGACGTCCCAGGGGTTGGACGCCGAGATGGTGCCGCGCATCTGCAGCACCATCCTGGCCAGGATGTAGTACAAGCAGCCGATGGAGTGCTTGGCTTTGTTGTTGGCGGGGATGGCGACGTCGACGAGCTTCAAGGGGGAGTCCGTGTCGCAGAACGCAATCGTGGGAAGGTTGACGTACGCGGTTTCCGAGATGGGCTGGTGGTCCGTCCTGGGGTCCGTGAGCACCAAAACGCGGGGCTCGTGGAACCCTTCTTGGATCTGGTTCGTGTACGTACCGGGGGTGTGGCGGCCCGCGATAGCTTTCGCGCCGGTATACTGCGCGTACTTTAAGACCGCGCGTTGGCCGTATGGCCTAGCGGACTGGCACACCACATCCGCGGGGTTCTCAATCGCAACCAGCATGCGCGCGGCGAGCATGAGCTTGTCCCAAGTCTTGCCAAGGTTGATGATGTAAATGCCGTCCGCCCGGCGCTTGTGCACGTAGCGCTCCATCTGGAAGTCGCAGTTCTTCGTGCCAAGGTGGCACCCAGCAGCGAGCATCATCTGAATGTCCGCCTCGCGT
>TARA_B110000977_G_scaffold142414_1_pt1 | contig 48942 bp, 30 predicted proteins | sample TARA_B110000977 | Tara Oceans TARA_B110000977 (sample SAMEA4397798) | marine metagenome | biome: Polar Biome; feature: [SRF] surface water layer (ENVO:00010504); material: water (ENVO:00002006), including particulate matter (ENVO:01000060) such as... | depth 5 m | reverse complement strand
GGCTCAGCGCGCGCGGCCGGCGTTGGTGTTGGCGCCGCGCGCGCCGCCACAGCCTCCCGCGAACGCGCCGCCGCTCCTCCTTGTGCAGCCTCTTTACGTTTTCGTTCCGCGACGTTCCTCGCCGCGTCCGCGGCCATGGAGTTGGTTGTATTCGTTGAAGCGGTTGCAGGGCGGCTTCTGTTCTCCTGGGGCCTTGTGTTCGCCTCAGACCTACGCCCACCTTCCCTTTCCCTTTGCGTTTTCCACTCCGACCCGACTGCCGTGAGGGACTCGCCCCCTAAACCCATCAGCGTTTCGATTGGCAAATCCACGCGCGGGCGTTTCGGCGGCGTCCTCGCCGCGAACGCGTCCTTCTCCTCCTCCTCAACTTGAACGCGGTCCGTGTCAAACGACCCGCTCTGGTAATACCCGTCGGTATCATCCCAGCTCCCGCTCGCGTTCGCCACAGACACGTCCTCGAAACTCTTAGAAGGGACGCGCGAGGTTTCCGGAGCAGGTTGCGTATACGCTGGCTGTTGAGTATACGCCGGTTGAGTATTATACGTTGCTTGTTGTTCTTCCCGGTACGAATACGCTCGCTGGTACTCCTCGTACTGCTGCTCGTTTTGCCGCGCCCGCGCCATTTGCTGTGCCCTGTAGTTCACCTCCTGTTCGCTCTGCGCCCGTGCAGCGGCGAGAAGCCCGGGGTGAGGGGGGTAGTCGTACGGCTCCATTGGTGCGTTATCGCCCGGCCCGCCAACAGTGTCCCAACCCCCGAACAGCGCGCTTCGCAGCGCTCTGCCAATCAGCGCCACCACCAAGTACGCTCCCAAACAAAGCGACCCACCGACCACCGCACACAGCGCGAACGCGAACATGTTCACGGCGTTGACCATGTTCGGGATCATCTTTGCGAAGATCCCTCCCAACGACACGCCAGCCGCGACCCAGCACGCCAGCCCCCCCGTGACCGGCAACAAAAACTTCAGCCAACCAATCATCTTACACAAAAATAAATACCCACCGCGTAGACGTCTTAGCTCGGGATCCAGGGTGATTTGTTCCATATTGCCGTATCCGTAGGCATCGTACGCCACTAACGCGGGAGAAGCAGTGTTTACCATCGTTCCGTTCGTATCGTAGGCGGTATTAGTCTCGTACTGGTAATTAGTCTCGGCGCTCGCCTCGCCCCGCACCGCGCGCACGTCCTCCGCGAACGACTGCGGCGGTTTACTTCTCGCATTACTATTTCCGTTATTGTAAACCCCGGTGACTGTTTCAGGAGGGTCCCAATTACCAGCAGACGCAGGTTCCTCGAGCAGTTTGCTTCGAGGGCGTTGAGCAGGGGGTTGAGGACCACCCTGCCCCTCCCCCGCGCCGCCCCTCGCCGCGCCGTTTGAATCCATCGGGCTTGGCGCCGGTGCGGGCGGCGTGTAGTACTCGCCGAACCCGGGAACCGGGGCGTACCCTCTGTGAGCGGGAGGCGTCGGTTCCACGCCGTTGTCCCAGAAAGCCTCCTCGTCACCGGCGGCGGCGATTTGTGAGTGACGCACGCGAGCCGCGAACCTTGTGCGTCCGCGAAGGCCACTAACATTTAATGCTTTGACATCACTAAAGCCAACGAAACGAGGCGTAGGGGACGCGGGGTTGCGTAGAGGGGCCGTGAACGCGCGCGCGGGGCGCGCGGCGACCGGGGTCGACCATACCATCGACCACGGTGCGTCGCCCTGCGTCAATGAAAGACGGAAACGTGTAGGGAAGGGGTCTGGTGAGCGCGAGGACGGAGAATCGGTGGAAGGCACGAGAAGACGGGATGATACTCAAAAATCTCAATTCCCGAACGCGTCGAGGCGAGGCCTCGCGGTCAGCGAATCGCGAGAACTAGGGATCACAGCGCTGACGCCGAAGAAGATCACACCGGTGGTGGGGTGTGCGTACCTGCCAACCTTCGACGAGAGTTCTCGGGTTGGGGGACGCGCCTGAGTATGAGACGCGAGTACACGAATTCACGGGATAATCGAGCCTGTTTTTTTGGGATGCTTTGTTGAAACCGAGAAGTTGTTTTTGGAAATGAAATGTCTTCGTTTCCCGAACCGTGGGAGACCAACCAGTTGGCGCGGGCGCGCGACAGGGCGGAGAGAGCTGGGCGTAACTCCACTGCACCTTCTCGCTGTCGCCTCGCTGGCCGCGCGCGTGGGTACCGTCAGGAGAGTGGCTCGTGGAGACCTCCGTCATCGGCAAAAAGTTATTCGTTGACCGGTCCTAGGAACGCATCTCGCGATGGGTCGCCTGCTCGATGCCGCGGTCGAGGCGGACCCCACGTATGGTGTTTTGAAGCTCCCCCAGCCTTTCCGAATGGTTGACAAGATTCTCTCAGGCATCGTGGACGACGCCGCGGACAGGGCGGTGGCGAGGGAGCAAAGACGGCTCGCGCGACTCGGCATCGTGGAAGGCACACGATTGTTTTACCCCGAAGTTGAAACCGCGGAACTCGCCGCCGCCGCAACGTGCGTGTGCCTTGCGAGCGTAAGCGGTGAGGATGGTGGTGTCGATGAGCTGAACGACCCGTTTGACGACGACAACAGAGGACCTGCGTCTCCAACCAGTGATGTGGAGAAAACCAAACAAGTTAAGTGCGTGGTTTTCGCTGGCAACGAGACCGGCGACGTCCTCGCGGTTGACGCCGCCACGGGCGCTGTGCTAGGGAGCGCGTCCGCGTTTCCAGGACAAGCAGTGGTCGCGATCACGGCTGTGACTGTTGTGCCGCCGCCTCCCGAGGATGACAAATTCTGGCACCCCAAGCAACCCGTCACAGAAGACGCCGCGGAGAGCGACGGCGAGACGGGCGAGGGCGAGATGGCGGGTGACGACAAGGCTGATGACGACACCAACGCTGAAGACGACACCAAGTCTGACGACGACACTGCACTGCCTTTATTTGACATCGCCGCCGCGGCGGGTGGCCCGACGCCACGGGACGCGACTCCCGTGATGGTCGTCGCCTGCGCGTGCGACGACGCTTTCCGGGCGCACGTGTTTGACCCTCTTTCAAAACGAATGTGGATCCCGCTGTGTGCTCACCCCACGCCTGAGGGGTCAGTACCTACGACACTGCGGCTGTCGCCTGATGGGCGGACGCTCGCGCTTGGTGCCGGGGGAGGTGCTCTCGCTGTGTACGAACTGCCGCAACCCACACCGAGCACGTTTCTGCCAAACGGCGATGAGGATGATGACGAGACGAGCTCTCCGGTCGAAGGCGATGAAGCGAAGGATAGAGAAGAAGGGAATGAACAAGAAAACGCTGAAGGTGGTGACCAGGGTGACGCCATCGCTGACAATTCAGCACATGATGCTTCTTTTTTCGCCACGGCGACGCCTTTGGTGTGGCTCACCGCGGCGAGGGCTGTGGAGGCGTTTGGCGTCGAGCCGGTCGAGGCGGAGGTTTCTTCGAGTCAATCGATTGCAGAAGGGAAGGGAGAGGAGGGTACCTCAGGAGACGCAGAGGGAGAGGCTACACCTGATGCAGAGGATCCAGACGCAGAGACAGACCCAAAAGAAGAAAACGAAGGTACCGACGACGACCAAAATGCATCCACCAATCGCTCCAGCGGCGCTCCAGATTTGCATTGGAGGTTAACCGGGTCGAAAGCAGACGCGCTCATCGTGGCGTGGCGCGGGTGTAACCGCGCGGCGATGTTCTCTGTTTCCGGCAGGCTGGACGCGTTGGAGGTTGCTCAGCACAGGCACGACGCGATACCGGCTCTCTGGGGCGAGAGCGACGAAAAAGACGGCACAGAAACCGCCGAGGATGGCGATGCTGGTGCGCCGACGGATGACGCTGCGGATGGCGAAGCAACTAACTTGGTTGACCGAAACTCGATTTTGTCCTCTGCAAAGTACTCCACGCCCGCGTGCGACTGGACCACCCCGTTCCCAATCACTGCTTCCGCGGCATCAGAGTCCGGCTCCCGGTTCGCCCTTGGGTTAATCGACGGCACAGTTTTAGTGTTCGACGCGCGGCTTGCGACGACGTGCGCCACCTTGGATCGCCTCAGCGCCGTTAAACAGCGAACCACCGAGACCCCGATTGACGCCGACGTCTCGGTCAGTTCATCGCAGGCAAACGATTTTATCGACGATGAATCTATATCAGTCGGGTCCCTCACTCCGTGCGTCGCCCTGGCGTTCCGAAAGGAAAACGGAAAAATGCAACTCGCAGCGGCGTCAGCGGAGGGGTGGACCGCGACGTTTGATTTGGACGGCGGGGATTCGAAGCGGGCGCTGAAAATTTTGCAACCGCGCGGGGACCCGCACGTCGCGAGGGCCATGATGTGCCAGCGCGACGGTGAGTTCGGAATCGTTGAGGGCGACGCGCCGGATACGCGCAGGCTTCGAGTTGATGCTGAGAGTGGCGCTGAAGGGTGGGACGAGGACGAGGATACGTTTGAGGATGAGTTTGATGATGAGGAAACAGATGACCAGCCAAACAAAAAAGCAAAGAAGACGTTCGTGCGGTTGCTTGACATGACCGGGTTGGTGGACCTGTACGGCGTGCTCTCACCCCCTGAGGCGTGCGACTTTAAATGCGGTGTGAGTGGAGGGACCACTGCGTGTTTCAACGGCCGAGGGACGGTCGTGCTCGTCGCGAGCGAGCGGCGGGAAGTGATAGTGGAGTTGGTCGAGGAACCGCCAGTAGCCGAGGAGGGGGAACCAGCTGAGGAATCGAACGAGGACGCGGATGACAAAACAGAGGGTGAAGTGGAAGGCGACGCGGAAGGTGAAGGCGAAAATGTTGAAAGTGGACCGCAACCTCCAGCAGTAACACACACTGTACACACGAAACTGTGTGTGTACCGCGTGCCTTTGAAAAGTTCGCAATCAAGTCGCCCTTTGACGCCCGATATCAACACGTCGTTTCTGGAAACGGGAAGTGTGTTTTCAGATTTGGTGTCGCTGGAAAAACCCACGACGACTTTGAAAAACGAAATGTCGCTGTCCCGGGAAGAAAAAGCGCAAGCTCGATTGCACAGAGTTCTCAACGTGCGCGGAGGGGCCGAAGCGCGCGCCGAACGGTTCACGAAAAGACTTATGGAGCTGGAACGCAAATTCGAAAGACAAGCCATGTCGGAGGGCGGGCGACCGGCCGCGGCGCTGCTGGTTTCAAGATAGTTTAGGTATCGTGTAAAAAATGACTTTCCAATCGCCGCGGGACTTCTTCTCACTATTCTAGTAAGCCGTTCGCCTCCACCCACTCCAGTATGCTTGGGATCAATCTCGCATGAATGCGCGTTTGCCAGTCCCACGGGCATCCATTTGCGCGCGCCAATTGCAGCACATCAAGGTGCCCGCCCTCCGCCGCTTTCGAGCACGTGTACTCGCCCCACGGGTAGCCGTTCGCGCGCGCCCACTGCACCACCTCGAAGTGTCCGCCAATCGCCGCTTGCGCGCAGACGTCTGGGTACAACGGGCAGCTGTTCTCGCGCAGCAGCTTCAGCTCTTCAAGCTATCCGCTCCTCGCCGCTGCCATACAAGGGAATCCTGGAAACGACAGACGACCTCGCCGTTGCATGCGCTGCACCGTGCTTAAACATCCGAGCTCCGTGGCACGAAATACATGAATCTCCTTAAACCGTAGCCCCGTTTCCGCCATCGTGTCGCGCATCGCACGGCTCACCGCTGTCAGCCTTGCGGGATCTGCGGGGTCGTCAAAGTACTCAGATCTGAGAACGTTGGTGGCGACGAGGTGGTTAGGGAGGCCCGGGATGGCCTCGCCGAGGGGAGCATCGCGCTCGCGTTGTCTTTTGTGAGCACGTGTTTCCACACCGAGTGTCGAGTTGGAGGACATAGCAGTGCGTGTGCGTGTCGTGTGCGCGTGGTTGTGTTCGAGGCTTCCGAGAAAAGCGTTACAACGACTCCACAATTTTTTGAGAAATATTTGCACAAGGCACGGCTATCATGCTACAATCGCTTCTACTGCACACTTTTCAGTGTACCATCTACCACGGCGCTAGGGTTCGATTCATCGACACCACCTTCGTGATCCCACGCTCCACTCGAGTTTCCGTTTGATCCACTCACCCCCTCCTTTCCCCGCGCCTCCGCCTCCCGCCGCGCCGCAATCGCCGCGTCCACTCGCGCCGCCGCCTCCACCGCGGCGGGCACCACGATTCGCTCCTCCCTCCGTTGTTCCTTGCGTCGCTCCTTGTCCCTTTGTTTGCGCTCGATTTCACTCTTCGCGAATCGCTCAAGCCACAGGTGGTTGAGCTCGAAGCGGTCGGAGGGTTCGTGGGCGTCTGAGTCTTCATGGACGTCTTCCTCGTATCGATCATCCTCATAATACCCATCGTCGTAATACTCACTGTAAAAAACATGTTCCTCTTGTTCATCCTCGCCTTCGTTGGGTACGCGGTCGTCCTTGTCGCGGTGCCACAGCGTTTCCGACTCCTTCCGACTGCTCCCGGGCGGGGGCCACTGCACGATGTTCTCCCAGCTCAGCAGGTGGGGGGGGACGCGCGTATCAGGAGGCGGCCGATTTGGGGGAAGGGTGCCTGGAGGCGGGCGCGGCAAGAGCCATTTAGGAAGGGGAAATCTGAAGTCGGGCGGTTGGAGCGGAGGTTGCCCATGCGGCACCCTCTCCCACGGCCGGTCCCCACGCGCCTCGGGCCCGTCGTACATGCGCCGAGGACGAAGCCCCGCCATGACGACACGCGTGCGACGCGAAGTGGCGGCTGCAGCCCAGACGTCCCCACTGAAGACCAAGTTTCGAGAAATCGTGGTTGACGATTTTCGCGAGTCGGCAGCATTTTAATTCGTGGCGGCGGGCACTTCCGGGTGCGCTCCCGGGGCGGTCACACGGCGGTCACACGCCCTGTGTGTTCTTGGAGTCATGTCCTCAAACAGGGAGGACAGCAGGGCACCCGAGCAGATGCGCCACGTGTTCGTCAAGACTGGCGTGATCAGCCAAGCGTCTGGTTCCGCGTACGTGGAGTTTGACAAAACCAAAGTGATGTGCGGGGTGTACGGCCCTAGGCAGGGGGGCAAGACAGGCACATCCACGAACGACAAAGGCAGGTTAGACGTGGACGTGAAGCTGGCGACGTTCGCCACGCCAGGTGTCCGTGGCAAGGTCGGCCAGGGCGACGCCGAACGAGAGTTTGCGGGATTGCTACACAGGGCGTTGGAGGGCGCCGTGTTGTTGGAAACCTTCCCCAAAACAAGCGTGGACGTGTACGTCACTGTTTTGGAAGCCTCTGGGGCGGAGCTTCCCGCCGCGGTGGCGGCTTCCACCGCCGCGTTAGCACACGCCGGCGTGGCGATGAGGGACTTGGTCTCAGCGTGTTCGGTGGCGAGAAGACCGGCGTCAATTGGTGGAAATTCAGAAATCGGCACTCTTCTTCTGGATCCCACAACTTCCGAGGAGCGAAACGCGGATGGCGCGGTGACGGTGGCGCACATGTCCACGCTAGGTGAGGCGACGCAGGTCGTGGCGACCGGGGCGTGGGATGCATCCGACCTGGATGAAGCCATCCAGCTCGCCGCGAGCGGGTGCGCCAGGGTGGACCAGGCGATGAGAGAGGTGTTGAGGGAGGAGATGATGATGATTTAGCAGTTTAGCAGCCTTGATGACCTTGAAACAGTGAACTTTTTAGTCTCAGAAAAAGCGCACTTCGTGATTAGTCCCTCGAATAACTCGTCATTTTAACTCATCAAAATACAAAAAAACCCGGGATCGACTAGAAAAAGCACCAAAAGCGCTCAGTTCGTAAATATCTCCTGCCGAGCGATCGTACCCGCGCGTACATACTCTCCCGCGCGCGCTGCGACGTTGTAAAACCCGTCCGCGCACGTCGAACACACGCTTCGTTAGGTGAAGCACACATTTAGTTGAGTTTGGAAGTTAAACGACTCTCTGCTCCCATGGCGTCGGCCGCGATGCGCTTCGCGGCCGCCACCGGTCGCGGGAACTTTTCCGCGCCGGGCAACTACCCCGCGCAAAGGCCGGGCGCGGCGGCGAAGCTCGGCGGGCGACGCAACGGGCTTCGCGCGGCGCTGCGGAACCGACGCGCCACGCCCACGCGCCACGCACGCGGCGGCGTGATGCCCGTGCAAGCCAAGCACACCGCGGTACCAGAGGCGCAGGTACGTCATTGCGCACGCGCGATTTCGCTTGACATCTTCTTTGTTTCACAATCAATCATCGGCGATCATCGCGAGAATGACAATGACCTCCGCGGCACCGGGGCGAACCCAAACGCGCGCCTTTTCAACGGATTCTTCGAAGTCGTGATACCCACACACACAAGCACCCAACAACCACGTGAAACCCAGCTGACCAAGCTCTGCCCCCCTCTCCCGTGACCCCTCGCGTCTGCCACCCCCCCTGGATTCCATTTCCATTTCCATTCTCGTTGTTCGAACGATCTGCTGGTGCCATCTCTGAAACGCCACTTGTTTTTTTATTCAATCAAATCACAGGGTCTTTTCGACCCCGCGAACGACCGCGACGCGTGCGGCGTCGGTTTCGTGGGCGAGCTTTCAAAAGTCCCCACCCGCCAGAACGTGGTGCAGGCGCTCGAGATGCTCGTCCGGATGACGCACCGGGGCGCGTGCGGGTGCGAGGAGAACACCGGGGACGGCGCCGGGATTCTGTCATCCATCCCGCACGATTTTTTTGTAGCCGTTGCGCCCGAGCTCGGCTTACCGGCACAAGGCGAGTACGGCCTCGGAATGTTCTACCTGCCGAAGGACGACAAGGCGGGCAAATACGCCTGTGTTGCCGCTGTTGAAGCCGCGTGCGCTGAGATGCGCATGGAAGTGCTGGGGTGGCGTGACGTCCCGACGGACGCCAAGCTCGCCGATCTCGGCGACTCCGCGCTCGCCACAGAGCCCAAAGTCGCGCAGCTGTTCGTCAAGCCAATGGACGCTGCTGATGGTGAAATCGACCTTGAAACTAAGCTGTACGTGCTACGAAGACTCGCTGTCGTACGCGTAAAGGAAGCCCGAGGCGCCTCCGTGACTGACGTGATGGACGACTTTTACGTCAACTCGTTGTCGTCTCGCACGGTTGTGTACAAAGGCCAGCTCAAGCCGGACCAAGTCATGCCGTACTACCCCGACCTGCAGGACGAGCGGTTCACCGGGTATTTGTCATTAGTACACTCCCGTTTCTCCACGAACACGTTCCCCAGCTGGGACCGCGCACAGCCGCTGCACATGCTCGGCCACAACGGCGAGATCAACACGCTTAAGGGAAACGCGAACTGGATGAGGGCGCGCGAGGGGCTGGTGGACGTTACCAAGAAGCTGGGCATTTCCAAGGAAACGCAGACGGCGTTAGGTCTGACGATTGAGGGTGGGCTATCCGATTCAGGCGCGTTCGACGCCGTGCTTGAATTATTAGTCAGAGGCGGAGGGCGCTCGCTCGCGGAGGCGGTGATGCTGATGATCCCCGAAGCGTGGCAGAACAACCCCGCGATGGACGCGGATCGGCGGGCGTTTTACGAGTTCCACTCCTCAAAGATGGAGCCCTGGGACGGCCCCGCCTTGGTCACGTTCACGGACGGGTTACAGGTTGGCGCTACGCTTGACAGGAACGGCCTCCGACCTGGCCGCTTTTACCTCACCAAAAGCGGAAGGATCGTGATGGCGTCGGAAGTGGGCGTTGTGGACATCGACGACGCCGACGTTCTGCAGAAAGGCCGGCTCCGCCCCGGGAACATCCTTCTGGTGGACTTCGAAAAAGGCACCGTGGTCCAGGACACGGACATGAAAGCGGAAATCGCCGCGAAAAGGCCGTACGCGCAGTGGGTTGCGAACCAAGTCATCGAGCTGGACGAGGTTGTTAAATCGGTGGCGAAAAAGGCCCCGATTGAACGTCCAACCATCAACGGCGCCACGGAGGACGAAGGCATCGTCGGCGCGCTCGCGCCTTTGAGAGCCAGCGGGTTCACCAGAGAAGCTCTGGATATGATCCTCCTGCCCATGGTCGGCACCGGGTCTGAAGCCCTAGGCTCCATGGGCAACGATGCCCCCCTCGCCGTGATGTCAGAGATTCCCAAACTCACGTTCGAGTACTTCAAGCAGATGTTTGCGCAAGTCACGAACCCGCCAATTGATCCGATTCGCGAAGCCGTGGTAACTTCGCTTGAGTGCATGGTCGGGCCTGAGGGCGACCTCGTAACTACGTCTGAGACGGACGCGCACCGCTTACGGTTGAAATCACCCCTACTGACGGTGGAACAAATGGAGGCGCTGAAGACGATGGACCACCGCGGGTGGACCTCGCGAGTTTTAGATGCGACGTACGCCGTCTCCGAAGGTGCTGATGGTTTGGAAAAGGCGCTTGACCGTCTCGCCAAGGAAGCCTCCGCCGCGGTGGCGGACGGCGTCGCTTGTGTCGTGCTTTCTGACCGCGGCCAGAACGCAGATAGAGTCTCCGTGTCATCCCTGCTCTCCGCGGGCGCTGTGCACCACCACTTGGTAGGCACCATGGAGCGCACCAGGGTCGCGGTTCTTCTGGAATCGTCAGAAGCCAGGGACGTGCACCACATCTGCGCCCTGACTGGGTTCGGCGCCGATGGCGTGTGCCCCTACCTTGCCATCGACGCTATTGCACGCCTGAAAGAGGACGGTCTGGTACCGGACGACTCAGTGCCCCTGGACGACCTTGTCGAGAACTACTTCCACGCTGTGGAGCACGGCATGCTCAAGGTTTTCGCCAAGATGGGAATCTCGACGTTGGCGTCGTACAAGGGCGCGCAGATCTTCGAAGCATTGGGTCTGAATTCGGACGTCGTGGCGAAGTGCTTCAAGGGCACCGCGAGCCGGGTCGAGGGCGTCGGGTTTGACCAGCTCGCTTCCGATGCGATGAAGCTGCACTCCATGGGCTTCCCCACCAGGGACGTCACCGGGTCGCAGACCAAGGGCAGAGCGGAGAACACGGTGTTGAGGAACTCCGGCGAGTACCACTGGCGCGGCAGTAAAGACGGCGTACCTAGCGAACGCCACCTGAACGACCCCGTCGCGATCCAGCACCTGCAAGCCGCGTCACGCGAGAACTCCCCCGCAGAGTACAGGAAGTACGCGGACATCACGGACAAGCTCAACGAAGGGTGCAACCTGCGCGGGATGCTGAACTTCGCGAGCGACAAGCCGCCGGTGGATTTGGAAGAAGTGGAACCCGCGTCGAACATCGTGAAGCGGTTCTGCACCGGCGCCATGAGTTATGGGTCCATTTCGTTGGAAGCGCACGCCACGCTTGCGCGTGCGATGAACCGGTTAGGTGGCAAGTCGAACACCGGCGAGGGTGGCGAGAACCCGCTTCGGTTGGTGCCCAACCCCGACGGAAGCAACAACGCCGAGCGCTCGGCGATTAAGCAAGTCGCGTCAGGAAGGTTCGGCGTCACCGCGCACTACCTCACCAACGCGGATGAGATCCAGATCAAAATGGCACAGGGCGCGAAGCCTGGGGAGGGGGGCGAACTCCCGGGGTCAAAGGTCCAGGGCGACATCGCGAAAACCCGGATGTCCACTCCCGGCGTGGGGCTCATATCGCCGCCCCCGCACCACGACATCTACTCCATCGAGGACTTGGCGCAGCTGATTCACGACTGCAAAAACAGTAACCCGTCCGCCCGGGTTAGCGTCAAGCTTGTGTCCGAAAACGGCGTCGGCACCATCGCGGCTGGGGTGGTGAAGGGCAAGGCGGACCACGTGTTGATCTCCGGGCACGACGGCGGCACTGGGGCGTCTCGCTGGACTGGGATTAAATCTGCGGGTCTGCCGTGGGAGTTAGGGCTCGCGGAGACGCAGCAAACCTTGGTGGCGAACGATTTGCGCGGCCGCACGGTTCTGCAAACAGACGGCCAGCTGAAAACGGGACGCGACCTTCTCGTCGCCACGCTTCTCGGCGCCGAGGAGTGGGGTTTATCAACCGCGCCTTTAATGACCATGGGGTGCATCATGATGCGCAAGTGCCACAAAAACACCTGCCCCGTGGGCATTGCCACGCAGGACCCTGAGTTGCGCGCAAAGTTCAAGGGACACGAAGACGACGTCGTGAACTTCTTTTTTTTACTCGCGGAAGACTTGAGACAGCACATGGCGGCTCTCGGATACACCTCCGTTGACGAGCTCATTGGCCGCTCCGACCTGCTGGTTCCCGACGCGAATGTCCTCGGCGCGCGCTCAAAGCTGCACGGCATCGACCTGGAGAAGATTCTCACCCCGTCTGCTTCCATCCGCCCGGGCGCCGCAGTGAAGAACGTGACCACTCAAGATCACGGACTGGAAGACGCGCTTGATATTTCTTTAATCAAAGCGGCGCAGCCCGCTATTTCAAAGGGTGAAGCCGTGGTGTACGACGGCGTCGTGTCCAACGTCAACCGTACCGTGGGGACGATGCTTTCGCACGAAATCACCAAGAAGTACGGCCTGGAAGGGTTGCCCACCGGGACGGTCACGGTGAAGCTCGCGGGTTCCGCGGGCCAATCCCTCGGCGCCTTCGCGTGCGCCGGCGTGACCCTTGAAGTCACGGGCGACGCGAACGACTACGTGGGGAAGGGCCTGAGCGGCGGCGAAATCGTGGTCACCCCCCCCGCTGTGTCAACCTTCAAAGCCGAAGAGTCCATTGTTATTGGCAACGTCGCGCTGTACGGCGCTACATCAGGCAAGGCGTTTTTCCGAGGCGTCGCGGCGGAGCGCTTCGCGGTGAGGAACTCCGGCGCAACCACCGTCGTGGAGGGCGTGGGTGACCACGGATGCGAGTACATGACCGGTGGTGTCGTTGTGATTCTTGGACCCACCGGACGGAACTTCGCAGCCGGTATGTCGGGCGGCGTTGCGTACATCCACGACCCCAACGGCGCGTTCGAACAGAACTGCAACATGGAGTTAGTGGATTTGTACCCGATCAAGGAAGCCGAGGACGAAGAGCTTGTTCACGGGCTGATCGTTGAGCACGGAGAACGCACCGGATCCACGGTCGCCTCTGCCCTTCTGTCCGACTGGTTCACCGCGAAGAAGCAGTTCGTTAAGGTGTACCCTCGTGACTACAAGCGCGTGCTTGAGTCCCAGAAAGCGGCGGCTAAGAACGCGGCTGAGGAAGAGGCTCTTGGAAAAGAAGATGCTTTCGAAAAGCTCAAATCCATCTCCAGCCTTGCGGACGCCAAACCTGCCGACCCGACGAACAACGCATTGCCCCTGAAAGTCAGGCCTACGCGCACTGAGTCCCCTAAAAAGCTGAAAGGCTTCGTGGACTACGAACGCGAGCCTCTTGGTTACCGGGATGCCACCGAGCGGTTGAAGGACTGGAAGGAAGTGCACAAGCACGACAACGCTGAGACGACGAAAACCCTGCTCGCCACGCAAAGCGCGCGGTGCATGGATTGCGGCACGCCGTTCTGCCACCAAACTAACTCCGGGTGCCCCCTCGGGAACAAGATCCCCGAGTGGAACGAACTCGTGCACCAGAACAGGTGGAGGGACGCCCTCGATCGTTTGCACGAAACCAACAACTTTCCCGAGTTCACGGGGCGGGTGTGCCCGGCGCCGTGCGAAGGGAGCTGCACGCTCGGGATCATCGAGAACCCGGTGGCGATCAAAAGCATCGAGTGCTCGATCGTTGACCGCGGGTTCGCGGAGGGGTGGATCGTACCGACGCCGCCCGCGCACCGCACTGGCAAGAAGGTCGTCGTGATAGGCAGTGGGCCCGCCGGGCTCGCCGCCGCGGACCAGCTGAACAAAGCGGGGCACAAAGTCACGGTTTATGAAAGAGCGGACAGAGTTGGGGGCCTGATGATGTACGGCGTGCCGAACATGAAGGCGGACAAGATTGAGATTGTCCAGCGGCGCGCTGACTTGCTCGCGGCTGAAGGCATCGACTTTGTGGTCAACGCGCACATCGGCAAGGAAGGCCACCCGAGTATTGCGGAGCTCCGGTCGAACAGCGACGCTGTGGTGTTGGCGTGCGGCGCCACGAAACCCAGGGACCTCCCCGTGGACGGCAGAGACCTCGCGGGCGTGCACTTTGCCATGGAGTTCCTTCACGCCAACACCAAGAGTTTGTTGGATTCTGATTTGAAGGACAAGCAGTACATCGACGCTGCTGGGAAGAACGTGATCGTGATTGGGGGCGGTGATACCGGGACAGATTGCATTGGGACTTCCTTGAGGCACGGCGCAACATCCGTGACGAACTTCGAATTAATGACCCAGCCTCCCGACGAGCGCGCGAAGGGCAACGAGTGGCCGCAGTGGCCGCGCATTTTCCGCGTCGACTACGGCCACGAAGAAGCCACCATCAAGCATGGCAAGGACCCGCGGACGTACGAAGTGCTCACGAAGGAATTCATTGCTGCTGAAGATGGAAGCGGGGCTATTGCTGGCGTCAAAACAGTAGGCGTGAAGTGGATCAAGGATGCATCCGACCGCATGACGTTTGAGGAAATCGAAGGCAGCGAAAAGGTATGGAAAGCGGATTTGGTGTTGCTGGCGATGGGCTTCCTCGGCCCGGAACAGGGACTGGCGGAAAAGCTCGGCCTCGATACGGATGACCGCTCAAACTTCAAAGCTGAGTTTGGCGAGTTTGAAACCTCCGTGCCTGGTGTGTTCGCCGCGGGGGACTGCAGACGGGGGCAATCCCTGGTGGTCTGGGCCATCTCCGAAGGGAGGGGCGCCGCCGCCAAGGTTGACGCGTTCCTGATGGGCGACGACGCAAAGTCTGCGGGGAAAGAAAACGAACAGCAGGCGGGCAAGGAAACCCCCGTGAGCCGTTAGATTGAGTTGAGTTGAGTTGAGTTGAGTTAAATGCAAGCTGTACATATTGCGGAAGCAACATATTTTGATATAAATATTTTCATTCTATTACGAGAGTATTCGCATTCTATTAACATACCATCATCTATTCTTTCACTTCTATTCTTTGCACGTCTCGTCCCAGCAAATCGTTTGTACTGAAAAGCAGCGCATGTGGATTCGTCTCCTTGAAATCGTTCCCCACGGAACACACTAGCGTATTTTTTATTTCTTGCTTAAACACCCCGTCGTGCAGCCGCACGCTTTCGTGGATGTGCCCGTGCAGGGTCATTGATGGTACGTGTTTCTCAATCGCCTCACGCACGGCAAGGCTCCCCACATGGTCGCCGGACAAACACTTATCGCCGATCGAATTCATCGGAGGCGCGTGCGTGATCCAGAGTCGCGGAACGCTTATTTTTTTCAACTCAAGATTGTGGATAATCGTCTCCAATCTCGTCTCGATTGAGTTCACCTGTGCGCCTTGTTCGGAGACCTCAACGGCGCCTCGCACGGCGCTGCTTCCGTCGGGCGCTGAGACGAAGCCGCTCGCGGCGATGTCGCCTGTTCGCGAAGTGGTTTCGTATATATTAATAGTGTCGCACCGTTCCCAGTCCTTCTTCCTGTGGCCGCATACCGGTACTAGTGAGAGGGAAAGGATGTCACATGTGGAGGTTGGCTTACCTGTGCTGACATCAACAGCCCGCGTGTGCACAGTCCAAAAGTCGCCCTCGCCCTCCACGAAGCGAACGTGCGCGTTTGTTCCGTCATCGAGATGTTTTCGAGCTGCTCTCGCCTCGGGCAACAGCCCGGACCAGTCGCTGTTGCCGAACAAACACACGCTGGGCACTTTGCATTGCTCCAGCATTGGCACTAACACCTTGGTGAACCACTCTCTCTGCTGTTCGTACCCCTCTTTCATGTACGCGAGCGCCTCGTCCGTGTCCCAGTCGATCTTCCCGGTCGGGAGCTTCGGGAGGTGATCCAGCACCGACGCGACAAAAGATGGACCACCTGCGGTATCAACACCCGCATCTCGACCGTACCCGGTGCCTCGAGGGCCAAGGTCTCCACCAAGAATGATCACATCGCACCCCTCCTGCTCAGCTCTGGCAAGCAACCGCTTCAAGTGATCATCGTTTCCGTGCAGGTCGCTGCTGAACAGCACGCGCACGCCGCCCATCAGAAGTGATTCAGTCGGCACGAAAGGTTCTCGGAAAACCCGAACGCGTTCGCAAAAGCGCGTGTCCCCAACCCAATCCCTCACTGCACTGCGCCCGGCTGGCCACCGCCTGACGGTTCCTCGCGAAGCTCGCGTCCCCCACCGCCCGCCCCTCACGATGCCGCAGGAGCTGATCGTCCTCGCTCTGAGCTGCGGGATGGTTTCCGCGGACCTCGCCGCTGCGATCGACAAGCTCAAGGATTCGTCAAAAAGCATTGGGTCGCACAAAACAAGACAGCTGTACTGGGACGCGTATTCGAAGATATCCTCCAAAGCTGGAAACATGCCCGACGGCTCCTACGCGTTCCTGAAGTACTCCGCGGACACTTCAAGCGATTCCCCCGAAGGCGAGGTGAAGGTGGTTGAACTGACGAAACGACAAAAAGGGTTGACAATGCTGGTGATGGGCCCCAAATTCAAGCCGCCAGAAGACCCGTCCGCGAAGCAGCACGTGTTCGTGTGGGGCGGCGAGAACGGCGAGGCGGAGACGGCGTGGACCGACCTCATGACCGGCGAGCCGTGCGTGTACATCACGTCGGGTGACGTTTTCGTTGGCACAAAGCACAAACGCGTGAGCTGCAAATCCTTATCGTCCCCTCTGAAAACCGTCAAGGACGTGGTGACGTTAATCGCAGAGCTGAAACCAGACGCGCCGTTGAGGTCGGTGTCCTTCGAAGGCAACGAACCTGTTTCGATAAACTCCTACAACGTTTTGTTAGCGGGAAACTTCAAGCTAGACACGAGCTTGCCCGACACTATCGGCCAGATAAACACGACTTCGTGTGATGAAATCTACGAGTATTTCGAAGTACGCAAAGCTCAACAGAATTTAAAAGACGCGGATAAGCTTGTGAACCAAATGCTGATCGACGTGCAGAAGGGTTTGGTGCCTTTGATATGCGCGAGCTCAACGAAAGAAGCCGCGGTGGCGTATAAAAGTGCTTTGATGAAGAAAGTGTTCGTGGACGAGCAAAAGTACGGGAAGTTTGTCTCGAAAGTCAGGGAAGACGGCGCGGTGGAGCTCGTCGCGATTACGCCTGGTGAAAATAACGGCGCCGGCCAACTCTTCAAGGACCACGGGAGCTTGGTGTTTGAGATGTTCTACCGCGTGGACTTGACCACGATGGGGGCGTAAGCTTTTGGGGGCGTAAGCTTTAGGGTTTATAGGGTTTAGGGTTAGGGCATTCAGGGGCAATGGGCATTAGGGTCAATCCACGCACTACTGTATTCACATCAACCTATTTCTAACCCTGACTATTTCATTTTGACGTATTCTTCGCTGGGCGGGTACCACGCGTTGCTTTTCAACGCGTCGCCATCCACGTTCGGAGGGTACTTTTTGTACGTTCCAAAATCCTTGTCGTGCGTGAAGGACAGGCACTTTGGATCCGGCGCTTCCGTCTCCTCCGGCACGTCCCTCCACCGGTACGCGTCTGATGCTCGGTACGTGCTCGATTGGTTCCACACAATCAAGTTCAACCGTTCGCCGTAAATCAAATCGTCAGCACCGTGTCGGTGCGCGCCGAGGTGAGCGACGCATCTTCCGACTTCGTGCGCGTACAACGCGGTGACTTTTCGGTGCGGCGCGTTTCCCTTTTTTACGTCGGCGCCGAGCACGCCACAGAAGGTCAACCCGCTCGCTTCAAATTCCTTCCCCAGACAAGCATTAAACGTCACGTCTGCGTCATCGGTGTGCATATCTAGCCCTAGGTCCAAGCCCTCCTTGTACTGCACCACGAACGAGTGGTGCGAGGTTAAGCACCCGCCGCCTTGGTCCGGGTAAAGCGCCTCTGCGATTTTTTGTAAAATGTTTTCTTGAAGCCAATCCACCGCCCTCTCCATGCCCATTTCGTTAATCACCACCCCGTGGTTGTTCATGGAGTTCGGACGGCGGACGGGGAGGCTCACTTGGTCCGAGGAGAAGTGCTCGATTTCGGTTATTAATGCGGAACACGCCTCGGGGGTGAGCATGGGGAAGCTGTATATCCCGGGGGCTTCTTCGCGGCACAGATTTTTTATAATGTTCATTCGCGTCGCGCGATTCATCGGTTCCAACGCATCCTTCTCCTGTATCTCCTCCAACACGTTCAACAGCGTTGGGTGGAAGAACTCGCGTGGCCAGCCGTGTTTGGAAAACAGCCGCGCGTCTTTCGGACCGCCGCCCGCTTTGTCCACTAAATATTTGTCGATGATTTCGTCCCTGCGTTCATTCATCGAAGCGGCGGACTGCCATTGCTCGCCGAGGTGTTTCCGGTGGTGCGCCACGAGCTTGTCGCTTTGGTCGCCTGGAATCAGAAGCGGCTTGGACAAAAACGACCGTGCCGCGACGAGCACGCTTCTCAAGTCGTACTCCAAGAACTCGATTCCGGAGGTGTCAGATGAGTTGTTTTTGGCAACGTCCGATGTGCAAAATATTTTTTCTTTTTCCTTCGTCATTCCAATTCGCTTCGCCGGCAGGTTCTCTGGGTGGTAAAACAGGCTGCTGACTTCTTTGTCGTCGTCAACAAGGGCGTGGTGGCACACGGATAGGATGTGGACATCAGGGGGCTCTCTGGGATATAAATTTGAAAAAGAGAAGCGGAAGTGAACGCTCGCGCGGTGGTACCCCGAGTTTCGTTCGCCGGAAATATACGAGTGGACGTGCCAAGGCCCTGTGTTTAAGTCTGGGTTCGGAACCACACCAGCCGTGGCTTCGTGTGGAGATCCGCCTGGTAAGGTGACATATCGCGCCGTCTCAGGGTCTGTGACGCTCTCCACGCCTTCTGGGAGGCCCACGGAGCGTAACACCGCAATCTCCGCGTTTAGAACCTCCACAGCGGACATCGATCTAACTCCATCAACTCGGGAAGATCCTTTCCGTGAAATGCCGTCGCCTCCTCTGCCTCGGCGAAGCCTCTCCGTGGAGCGCTTTAGCTTGTCCTTCACCGCTTCCTCGACACGGGGGGGTAGCGACCTTGGATGCGCGCGTTCCGATACACTTCTCACAAAACGCACGCCCACGCCGAACGCCCAGCGCATGAAGGAAGTGACGACGCTTCACTTAGATCTCGCGACTCACGTTGTTAGTTCTCTCGGAACTGCCGAGAGTGGCGATTTTTCAAAATGCGCCCCTCGACTTGAATCGTGTCACACCGCGGCGCACATGGCCGACCCTGGGACTGACACGGATACCGGCGCGGGTGATGAGACCACGGCATCCCCGTTGAGAGATCGCCTGGGCGAGTGCTCGGTGTGCTACGCAGGCGTCAAAGCGAAGTACCGGTGCCCCGGGTGTTCAATCGTAACGTGCTCACTCGCGTGTTCGAAGCAGCACAAGCAAATTGGCGAGGGGTGCTCGGGGAAGCGCAAGGTAGGGGAATTCCGAGACATACGAGACTTCACGGATGCGGACTTGGTGTCCGATTACAGGTTTCTGGAAGATGCGCTGCTTGAAAAGGACCGGGCGAAGCGATGGAGGCCTGCGTACAAACCGGGAACCACATCGGCGGCGCGTGCGGATCGAGCGCCCGCGAATAACAAAACTGTCGATCTTCTAACTCAAAAAGCGAACGAACGCAGAACGCAGCTGTTCTGCATGCCCGACGGGATGGCCCGCAGGGTAGCGAACACCACGATTTACGACCGGAAACGTAACCTAATGCAGTGGAGAGTGGAGTGGCTGTTCCACGCGCCGAAAGGGGAGACGGTTGCTGATGAGGGGTTGAATGCGTCTCCGAAAAACTCATCAAAACAATTGCCGTCCGCGGCAAAACTGGAGGACGCCAAGGTTGACGAGACGCAGGTTTTGTCAACCGCGATGCGTGCGCATTTAACTTCTGGGCCCGGGCGCGCCGCGCGTTTGCACGAACTGCGCAGGTTCGTGATGATTGACAGGGAGAAGGAGAAAAAGAAAGCGCTCCCCGATGACGCGGAAAACAAAAAAGAATCAAATGCGAAATCGATTGGCGTTTTTTTAGCGGCGGAGGGCCGGCCGGCGAATGACAAGAGGTTTTACAAACTCGACCCGTCCTTGACGTTACAACAGTGTTTACAGGGGAAGAGGGTGCTGGAATTTCCAACTCTGCACGTCGCGGTGTTGCCCGACGATGAAGAGTTCTTTCCGCAAGTAGAAGAGGATGAATGAAATATTATGTAATTTGTTTTTCACACTATTCGGGTGCGCCGTTCGCCACCGCCCACTCCAGTACATGTACATGCCTTCTCGCTTCATGGCGCGTGTGCCCGTCCCACGGGCAGCCATTCGCGCACGCCCACTGCACCACGTCAAGGTGCCCGCTCTCCGCTGCCGCCTCGCACGTCCGTCCGTTCCACAGGCAGCCGATATGATATCACGCAACAGCTTCAACGCTTCGAGCTGTCCGCTCCTCGCCGCTGCCATACAAAGGCGTTCTCGATGCGACAGGAGACCTCTCCGTTGCAGGCGGTGCAATGCGCTTGAACATCCGAGCTCTACGGCACTAATTTCATGAAGCTCCCTAATCCGAAATCCCGTCGCCACCACCGTGTCGCGCATCGCGCGGCTCACCAATGGGAGCCGTGCGAGGTCTGCGGGATCGTCAAAGTACTGAGATCTGAGGATGTGCGCCACGACAAGGTGGTTGGGAAGGCCGGGAATGGCACCCTCCGCGTAAGCATCGCGGATATCGCGCTTCCGCTTGCGCGAGCGGGTCTCCGCACCGAGTGTCGCGTTGGATGATATAGCGATACGTGTGCGTGTCGCGTGCGCGCCGTTGTGCCTCGAGTCTTCCGAGAAAAGCGTTACTGTACAAAAATAAAGAGAATTTCTGAGACAATGCACCTGTGAGTCACAATTGTAAAGTCTCTCCTCATCGTATTACACGAGAATATCCCTACCGTCTCTCCCCCCTCAAATACTCACTTTCAGAAGAAGTGCCCCGTGACCAGAAACACAGTCGCGGCGGTCACCGCGAGCGCGGCGAATGCCATCTCCGCGTTGTCCACGACTAAAACGCCGGTGTTCGCCGCTTTGATTTGCAGAAATTCCCGAACCCCCCCAACCTTGAACGCGTACGCGGCATACAAAAACGTCATCAGCAGCACTACAAACCGCAACACAACGTGCATCACCGGTGTGTGCTTCTTCCCGAACCCGTGCGGGTCGTTTTGCAGGATATCGTCGCACCGCTTGTGCACTGAAGCAAGTTGTTTCTGTGTCTTTGTTGAGTTGGGGTCACTGTCTTTAATCTTAGACTCTAATTGATCCGCATACCCCTTGAACATCCTAGCAACATCAAAGATATCCAGACACTCCAGCATGATCCTGGCGGACAGCCCCCGTCTGATTTTAACAACCCCCTCGAAGATCTTGCCGTTCTCGTAGCACTCAGCTAACGTCGCGATCGCCATGACCTGCGGAATCGCGCAGAAACGAAACACGTCGATGTTTTTTAATTCTTGCATATACGTCAAAGAGTCACCGGCGTGCTCCAGCGCGTTCGTGATGAGATGGTTCGCGCAGTGCACCGCTTTCACTCTGTTCTGCGGGTACTGGAACGCGTCTAAGTCCTTCGCATACTTGCTCCACACACATTTCGGCCAGAACATCCGGGGCGCTGGTTCCTCAACAATATCCTCCAAGTAGTCGCGAATGATGTTTGTCTTTTGAAGAAACAGACCCATCGAGTTTGACAAATCCTCCATGTCGCCGAACCTCTTGTCCTCCAACATCGAGCTGGCCCATAAGTTACTTAAACCAATCCCGACCAACCCCGCGACGTAGTGGCAGTACTCGTTCCAGTCGTCAAGACTCACGACCTCGCGTTTAATGAAGTTTGACATCCCGGCGCCCATTCGCTTCGTGATGTCAGCGATGACGTCTTGGTATTCCTTCTTCAAACTCAAAAACACCTTCGTCACCTTGGGGTACTCGTCCATCAGCACTTTGTAGTGCTTCTCCCCGCACGGGTATTTGTACTTCCGGTCGTAGATCTTCTTCCAGAAAATCTCAAGCTCCGGGCACTTTATGTCGTCAGGGATGGACATGTCGTCCTCCACTGTGTCAAGCGCTCTCAACACAAGGTAAAAGATACACACCGCGTCTTGAAGCTCGTGAGGAAGCTGCTGAATCACGATCGCGAATGACCGGGAAACTTTGTTCAGCATGTCGTAGCAGAACGCCAAGTTTTCGTCCTTCGGGAGCTTCTTCGCCTTGTCCGCCATGCGCTTCACCTTCAACAGCGGGACGAAGTCACCGGGGTGCTTCAGGAGAAGAGAGAGGACGCCCATGGTGTGATGTGCTCAAATAAACGAACGATCGGACGCCGACTTTGATCGATCGACAGCGACGAAGGCCTCGTGAACGAAGATATAGAAGTATCACTCGATGTCAACCGGGACCACGAGTAGACGCACGCCTCCACGTGAACGACGGTGCGTGTGTGCCTCGACGTGTGGCGCACTCGGTGGGCCTCACCGCTTTACTCGCCCGTCGATTCGAGGAAAAAAAGGCCAAAGCCTCGGGAGCCACAAACAGCGCGAGACAAGTGCATAGTTCTCAAGCTCCCCCGCTGATCGCAAGCGTTCAAAGCAACCCGTGGTAATTTCATCGCACCTTCGGTGACCTGCAGGGTCAACGATGCATTTTTCATAGACAGAACTTTAGAACCTGTTTAGTCCCCATCTCGTGAATCCTAAACAGACCTCCAAAACAAAAAAACGTGATTCGACAGACAAACAGACTCGTCAATTTCTGGTGCGGACACGTCTCTTTTTTAGCGTGAAACCCAACCAGAATTTAACGTGAGTGGGAAGGCGAATTTACGTAGCACGGTAGGCCAATCAGGTGTCTAGATTTTGTGCATTTTTTTGTCAGTTCAAGTGTATGAGTAACTAGTCCGACTTTTTGGGATCTCGATCAATTTTCATCAAATATCTTCTTCAGATTTCCTGAGTTGTCGCTCGCTGTGAGCCAGTATTCATGAGTAACAAAGAACCGGTTCCCGTTGCTGGATCATACTTGCCTCGCGCACGCGTTGCAACACCCGCACACTAACAACGATGGCCTCGGCCTCAGCCCTCGCGGGCGCTTTCACCACCCTTGGTGTTTCCGCTAACCGCGCGGCGAAGACCAACGCTGTCGCGAAGAAGGTACGGGGAGAACGATGGAGCGACTCGGGGCAACGAAACACACGCGCATCATCGACGTCACCGTTTCCGACCCATACGCGCGGGCTTTGGGTGTCGCTCGTCCCGCGATCTCACGCGCGGCGTGTTGCTCGAGTTGTTCGCCAATCACGCATTGGTGTACACCGCGGGGTTGACTTCCCGCGCGTGTTTCACCGAGCGAAGCGTGGTCGATCCAGACCATTGATGGATTGTTTTTCACACCATCCGCGTACAATTCTCCAACGGGGTTTCCCCCACGCGCCTTCCACCCAAACCTGACCGTTCCCCTCCCCCCCATCATTCCTCAGGCTTTCTCCGCGCGCTCCGCGTTCCGCTCCGTCAAGCGTGATCTCACGGTACGTCTTACCCCGTCGAAACGCGCGAACCTGGGGGGCGATATCATCGTAACCCGTGTTTGTCTTTCATTTTTGGAAGATTGCTGAAAACGGGATACGGAACATCGTGTCGCCGCCTTCGCGGGGCGACGCGCTCTTCGTTTCGATCCCAAACGCGACCCCCCAAAGATGAACGGCACGCGCCTCCGCGTTCTCCCCAACCCGGTGGCCTGAACGCGAACCCAGCGGCTCCCCACGCGCCCCCCCACCGCGGTCTTCCCCCGCTGGATGGGTCTCGGGGGAGAGTATCCAGACTGGATTACCGTACAGATCCGGTCCGCGTTGTTTTGGCCGTCAGTTGTCGTGACGTGGCGAGTGGCGACTTTTTTTTGCAGGTGATTCTTCGCTCCATTCCACCCAACTGACCATCCCCTCCCCTTTTATTATTGCAGATCTCCAATGTCGCGACCGGCCCCAAGGGCCCAGTCACATCTGACGGCATGTCCGACGAGGACATGATCGTGGCTGACCAAGGCGGCAAGGGGTACACGAACGTGGACCCCAACGTTCGGCGCATCATCCCTGACGCGAAGGGCCGTGTCGTGGTCAAGGTTACGTACGTCGTGCTCGAGTCGCAGTACCAAAGCGCTTTGTCCGCGGCGGTGAACCAGCTCAACGCGTCGAACGACAAGGTGTGCTTCGAAGTGTCCGGTTACCTCCTCGAGGAACTTCGCGACGCCAAGAACCTGGCCATGCTCAAGGAAGACGTGGAAGGCTCCAACATCTTCATTGGGTCGCTGATTTTCATCGAAGAGCTGGCGGAGAAGATCGTGGAGGTTGTGACGCCTCTTCGTGACTCACTCGACGCTTGCCTTATCTTCCCCTCCATGCCCGCCGTGATGCGTCTGAACAAGCTCGGCACGTTCTCCATGGCGCAGCTCGGCCAGTCCAAGTCCGCGATCGCATCGTTCATGAAGAAGAAGAAGGAATCGGGCGGCTTCGAGGAAGGCATGCTCAAGCTCGTCCGCACGCTCCCCAAGGTGCTGAAGTACCTCCCCTCCGACAAGGCCGCGGACGCCAGGAACTTCATGAATTCACTGCAGTACTGGCTCGGCGGCTCAACCGACAACCTGGAGAACTTCCTCCTCATGATCTCCAAGGCGTACGTCCCCGCCTTGAAGGACATGGAGATGGAAATCGCCGAGCCTGAAACCTTCCCTGACACCGGCATCTGGCACCCCACCGCGCCCGCGATGTACGAGGACCTGAAGGAGTACCTTAACTGGTACGACACCAGGAAGGACATCACGTTCGCCAAGGATGCCCCGGTCGTGGGCTTGGTGCTGCAGCGCTCGCACCTCGTCACTGGCGACGAAGGGCACTACTCCGGCATGGTCATGGAGCTCGAAGCGCGCGGCGCCAAGGTTGTGCCGATTTTCGCGGGCGGCCTCGATTTCTCCATGCCCGTCGAGCGCTTCTTCTTCGACCCCATCACCAAGGGCCCGTACGTCGACACCGTGCTCTCCCTGACCGGTTTCGCCCTCGTCGGCGGCCCCGCCAGGCAGGACCACCCCAAAGCCATCGACTCGCTTAAGAAGCTCAACGTGCCGTACATGTGCACCGTGCCTCTGTCTTTCCAGACCACCGAGGAGTGGACCGATTCCACCCTCGGTCTGCACCCCGTGCAGGTTGCGCTCCAAGTGGCGCTCCCCGAGCTGGACGGCGCCTTGGAGCCCGTGATTTTCTCCGGCCGCGACTCCAAGACTGGCAAGTCGCACACCCTGGAAGGCCGCGCCGCGCAAATCGCGGGCCGCGCCTTGAAGTGGGCCAACCTCCGCAAGAAGAAGAACGTTGACAAGAAGCTGGCGATCACCGTGTTCTCGTTCCCCCCTGACAAGGGCAACGTTGGTACCGCCGCATATCTCAACGTGTTCGGCTCCATCTTCCGCGTTCTTCAAGGATTGAAGAAGGAGGGCTACGACGTCGGCAACATGCCCGACAACGAAGATGACCTGATCAACTCCGTCCTGAACGACAAGGAAGCCAAGTTCGCCTCACCCGACCTGAACATCGAGCACAAGATGTCTGTTAAGGAGTACGAGAAGCTGTGCCTGTACCAGGAGGACCTGCACGAGAATTGGGGCCCGCCCCCCGGCAACCTGAACTCGGACGGCCAGAACCTGCTCGTGTACGGCAAGAAGTTCGGCAACGTGTTCATCGGCGTGCAGCCCACTTTCGGCTACGAAGGCGACCCCATGCGCCTTCTGTTCTCCAAGTCCGCCTCGCCCCACCACGGCTTCGCCGCGTACTACACGTACATCGAGCACGTGTTCGGCGCCGATGCCGTCCTTCACTTCGGCACGCACGGCTCCCTGGAGTTCATGCCCGGCAAGCAGGTTGGCATGTCCGACAACTGCTTCCCTGACCACCTCATCGGCAACACCCCCAACATCTACTACTACGCTGCGAACAACCCGTCGGAAGCCACGATCGCCAAGCGCAGATCCTACGCCAACACCATCTCGTACCTCACCCCCCCCGCGGAGAACGCGGGTCTGTACAAGGGCCTTAAGGAGCTCAAGGAGCTCATCTCCTCGTACCAGGGCTTGAAGGACTCGGGCCGCGGCGCGAGCATTGTGAACTCCATCGTCACCACCGCCATCACGTGCAACCTTGACAAGGACATCCCCGAAGTCTCGGACAACGCCGAGGCGGACGCCAAGGACATGGACTCCGAGCTCAGGGACCTCATTGTCGGCAAGGTGTACGGCAAGCTCATGGAAATCGAATCCAGGCTCCTTCCCTGCGGCCTCCACGTCGTGGGCTGCCCTCCCTCCGCGGAAGAGGCGGTCGCCACGCTGGTGAACATCGCCGGGATCGACCGCGAGGACGAGGAGATCAAGGCGCTTCCCCAAATTCTCGCGCAAGCGATCGGCCAGGACATCGAAACCATCTACCGCGCCAACGACGCGGGTGAGCTTGAACAGGTGCAGCTCCTGCAGGACATCACCGAAGCATCGCGCGCGATGGTGGGCGGGTTCGTCAACAAAGCCTCGGACCCCAGCGGCCGCCTCGCTGCGGGCGCTCTCGGCGCGCTCGGCGGTTTGTTCGGCGGCGCCGCCGTGGCGCTTCCCTGGGGCGACACCCTGAAGGGCACCCAGTTCGACGGCAAGATCAACATCGAGGAGTCTAGGAAGCTCTTCGAGTACCTCAGGTTCTGCCTCGAGCAAATCGTCAAGGACAACGAGCTCGGCGCGCTCACCGAAGCGCTCAACGGCGAGTACGTCCTCCCCGGCCCCGGTGGTGACCCCATCCGCAACCCCAAGGTGTTGCCCACGGGTAAGAACATCCACGCCCTTGATCCCCAGGCGATCCCCACCTCCGCGGCGATCGCGTCCGCGAAGGTTGTCGTGGACCGTCTCATCGAGCGCCAGCGCTCGGAGAATAACGGCGTGTACCCCGAGTCCATCGCCCTCGTGCTGTGGGGCACGGACAACATCAAGACCTATGGCGAGTCCCTCGCGCAGGTGATGTTGATGGTTGGCGTTGTGCCAGAACCCGACGCCCTGGGCCGCGTAAACAAGCTCCGTCTCATCGATCTCGAAGAGCTCGGCCGCCCGCGCATCGACGTCGTCGTGAACTGCTCCGGCGTGTTCCGCGACCTCTTCGTCAACCAGATGAACCTCCTGGACCGCGCCGTGAAGCTCGCGGCGGAGCAGGACGAACCCTACGAGATGAACTTCGTGCGCAAGCACGCGGTGGAGCAGGCTGAGGAGCTCGGCCTTTCCGTGCGCGAAGCCGCGACGCGTATTTTCTCCAACGCCTCCGGCTCGTACTCCTCCAACGTCAACCTCGCGGTGGAGAACTCCAGCTGGAACGACGAGTCCCAGCTGCAGGACATGTATTTGAACCGCAAGAGTTTCGCGTTCAACTCGGATTCCCCCGGCTCGGGCATGGAGACCAAGACGGACATCTTCAAGTCCGCCCTGTCGAAGGTTGACGTCACCTTCCAGAACCTCGATTCCAGCGAGATCTCCCTCACCGACGTGAGCCACTATTTCGACTCCGACCCTACTAAGTTGGTTGCTGGAGTGCGCAAAGATGGCAAGATGCCCAGCTCTTTCATCGCCGACACCACCACGGCGAACGCGCAGGTGCGATCGTTGTCTGAAACCGTCCGTTTGGACTCCAGAACCAAGCTTTTGAACCCCAAGTGGTACGAAGGCATGCTTGCTTCGGGTTATGAGGGTACTCGTGAAATTCAAAAGCGCCTCAACAACACGCTCGGCTGGTCTGCGACTTCCGGGCAGGTCGACAACTGGGTGTACGAAGATGCGAATGACGTGTACATGAAGGATCCCGAGATGCAAAAGCGATTGATGGAAACCAACCCGAACTCGTTCAGGAAGATGGTGGCGAACTTCCTGGAAGCCAACGGCCGCGGGTACTGGGAGACCTCCGATGAGAACATCGAGCGCCTCAGGAACCTGTACATGGAGGTGGAGGACAAGATCGAAGGCGTGGAGAACTAAATTTAGTTTTGTCGTCTTCTGGGTGACAAGTTGACGTATCAATATTCGAGACGCCAACGAGTCGCCTCTGCGTTGATTCTTTGGGTTCATTACACCCACCATTCATTTCAGCATTGCCGCTTAGCCTCTATGGCACGGACGATCGCGATCTCCACTTGCACCTGCACGCGCACAACAAGCTCACATCACAACCCGGCGAGTCCGGCGATTTTAAGCCAGACGTCCCCGTGGCGCGTGAGGATTCATTCGTGTCTGTGTAACATTCACACACTGCATATACATTTCAATCCAAAAATAAATTCATAAACACGTGTCCGCATTCGTCTCGACTTCTTCGTTCCCTCTTCCCTTTCATGTGCATCTCCCGCGCCTCTCGGCTGTCCTCTCGGAGGTCAACCTTGACGCCCGTCGCGACAGCTCAAAAGTCCCTTTTTTCAGATTACATTTCCATTTGGAAAATTTGGTTTTTCCGAGACGGCTTTTCGTTCCCCTGAAACAAACACATCGACGCGCACACCCTCCCGATGAGGCGCAGCGCACTTCGGGATCGTAACGACGAGTCAGAGGGGAGCATCGAGGCCATCGCACGTATCAAGGCCATCGCCGCCGGTAAGACCTCACGCAGCGCGTTTCTGGACGACTCAGACGCGGAGTCTTCCCCCTCGACCCGACATCCGGAACGTGCCGAGAAAAAGGAAAACTCTACTCTCGAGATGAGCAGCGACGATGACTCCCCTGTGCAACCGGTGCGCCGGAAGAAAACCCGACTAGTGTGCAAGTCGGAGCTGGAGAAACAGACGCCGGAACCGGAATCGCCGTCTCCGGCTCCGAAACCCAGGTCGCGTCAAAGAGCGGTGTTCAACGAAGATTCAGATTCCGAGTCGGAAGATGTGGCGCCCATGGATGCAGATTACGCCGGCGACGATGACGCGCTGGTTAACGCGATGAGCGGTCTTGGGGTGAATGGCGGTGCCACCAAGGTAGCAGCTCCCACACAAGCAGCTCCCACGCAAGCAGTACACTTCGCCCCGCGCCCTGCGCCCTTCGCGCCAGTGGTGCCGTCCACGTGGCCAAACACTCAGACCGTAAACGCTCCAGCGCCGACCGCGACGCCGCCGCGACCGAGACCGAACGTCGCGAAGCCTGTGACAAAGCCTGTGACAAAGCCTGCAAGCACCCCCGTTCGCTCCGCACCCTCCCCCGGGGTTCACGAGTCGTTCGCCTCGCCCGCAGGCGGCCCGAAACCGATGCGCTTGAAAGGCCGCGAAGGCGGCCCGCGGTTCGAGCTCGCCGGCGAGCTCGCCGCGCGTCTGTACGACCACCAGCGCGACGGCGTGCGCTGGATGTGGAACTTACAGCTTCAAGGCCGAGGCGGGATTCTCGCGGACGACATGGGTCTTGGGAAGACGCTTCAAGTCGCCGCGTTCGCGGCTGGTTTGCTTCGCTCACGAGCGGCGAAGCGCGTTTTGTGCCTCGCCCCCACGACGCTTCTGCCGCACTGGGGTAAGGAGTTCCAAGTTGCGGGCTTGACGGAGGGCGTCAACTTGTTCAAGTTCGTGAGCACGATGAGTAAATCGGAGAAGGAGAAAGTGTTGCGGCTGGTGACCGACCGAGGCGGGGTTCTGCTCAGCACGTACGGGATGGTGACGCACAACGATACTTTGTTGGGCGCGCCTGAAAGCGAGAGCGACGCGGAGAAGGTGGCAAACGCGAGCGGACGGGGCGCGGCGGTCAGTCAACAGGATATGCCCCAGAGCGTCGATTCGAATTCCTTAGTGTGGGATTGGATCGTGTGCGACGAGGGCCATAAGTTGAAAAACCCGAACGCGCAGCTGCCCATCAAGTTACGAACCCTACCCGCGTACCACCGGCTGATAATAACCGGGACGCCGATTCAAAACCAGCTCAACGAACTCTGGGCGCTTTACGACCTGTGCAGCCCCGGTCTGTTGGGGTGCGAGGGTGAGTTTCGCAAAGAGTTTGCGAAGAAGATCGCAGTGGGGCAGAGCAGAGATGCGACTGAAAGACAGCGAAGCGCGGGCGCCAGGGCGAGTGATGAGCTGCGAAGGCTGTGCCGTCCGTTTATGTTAAGAAGAGAAAAAAGCGCCGTCCTCGCGAAAGCCGCGGCGGAGGCGCAGACGGAGGAGCAGGGGGATGAAGAGGGTTCAAACGTTTCGAATTTCCTTTCAAAGACACCTTCAAAGACCCCTTTGAAAGGAAATGTCCCCTCAAACCCCGGTCAAAACGCCCCCCGAACCTCCATCGAATCATCGACGACCGGGTGGGCTGGCGTGCGAAACGTGCCGTCGCAGCTCGGGACGAAGAACGACTTGGTGGTTTGGATTCCCCTCGCCGCGAAACAACAAAAACTGTACAGGGCGTTTCTGAACTCGTCAACCGTCAGGGCGGTGCTGAACAAAACCGGCAGTGCGCTCGCCGCGATCAACGTGCTGAAAAAGATATGCGACCATCCGAGTCTTTGTGTGGCGATGACCGAGGCGAAGGGGAATGTGAATGATACCGTATCGTCATCGATAATGTCAAACGAAAATGACTCTAACGCTCACGACGACGAAGACGAGGACGACACCACTAGTAACTCCGAAAGCAAACGCGAAGCAGTGCTTTCCGCGATCAAAAACGCGGGGTTGACACAGGCGGATTTGGACGGCTCAAGTGAAGCTTCAGGCAAGGCGAAATTCCTCAGAGCGATGTTAACGAAACTCACAGAGAACGGCCACCGCACGCTTGTGTTTTCGCAGTCGCGCAAGATGCTGGACGTGATCGAAAAGTTCGCCAAGGAAGACGGCCACGCCTTGGTGCGTATCGATGGGAACGTCCCCGCGGAGGAGCGGCACAACCGAGTGGAGCGGTTCCAGGCGCATGGGAGTTGTATTCCGCTTTGCTTGTTGACGACGCAGGTTGGCGGGCTGGGTCTGACTTTAACCGCCGCCGACAGAGTAGTAATTTACGATCCGTCCTGGAACCCTGCCTCCGATTCGCAATCTGTCGACCGGGCGTACCGCATAGGTACGTTTTTTTATTGCGTAAAATCCTGCTTGCCTTTTAACGCGAGTTTCGTGTACCACTTGGTTCGCATTTCACGACGTCACGTGAGGGATTCCTCATCATCCTGATACGAAGAACGCGTTATGTATACCCCCAGACTGTTGTTGCCCATACAAAAGACTGACTTCCATTTCCAAAATCCTAGGACAAACGCGGGACGTGGTTGTGTACCGCTTGATATCATGCGGCACGGTGGAGGAAAAGGTGTACCGTCGCCAGGTGTTCAAGAGCGGTCTATCCCGCGCCGGGACGCAGGACGGGAACCACTTTCGGTACTTCTCCGCAGAAGACAGCCAGGGGTTGTTTGAGGTTTCGGAAAAGTATGGGTTTGACAAATCCGAAACGCAGGCTGAGATTGAGGCGTTGCACAAACACGACCGAAAATGGACGTTCGAATTGACTGAAATAGAAGCGCCTTTGCTTGAGGCGTTAGGCACTAGCGGGGTCTCGGACCACGACTTGCTGTTTTCCAAGGAGGACACAACGAAGGCGGGGGAGGGGGCGACGACTATGAAGAGCTCGGGTTTTGGAGGTGGAAAAACTTCTTTTGGAGGCGGCGCCGCTGCTACCGCGAAAGCGACGGGGAAGGGCAAGAGCGGAGGGTGGAAAGGTGTGGACTCGGGGTGGGGAGGGGACGCGCAGCTAGGAATGCTAGCCGCTGCAGCTGGGTCAGCCCTGGCGGCGACCCCGGCGTCGTTCGCGATTACCAACGCGAAGGCGAAGAACCCCGTTGTCGCATCGGTCGTCGACAAGCGCGGGTCGCTTTCTCCATCTTCCAAAAGTTCGTCAGCCCCCATGGACGCCACAAAGAACAAAGCCATGGAGAAGCTTTTGAATTTAAAAAGCCAAAAGGAAAAGCAGGAGCTACTGCTAGATATGCCCGGCATGTTGCGTAAGTTGCCGGACAAGGGGAAATCGATTTCGGAGCGAATCGACGCGCTCACGGTGGAGATTGAAGCGATGGAAAAAGAAGTAAAGGCGAAATACGACGAAGGATCTGTTGAACCTGTTTCACAAGACTCCAAAACTCCGGTCGTAGTGAAACCTGTGTCGGACCCTTCACAGCACGGTAACTTATCAGTGCTACCCACTCCGACAACGGTGATGATGTCCCCGTCGCCGTCGTCGCCCTCCCCATACGCATCCACGGCGGAGCGGGAATCGATTCGCGAAACGGTTTCACCCGACATCGAATTCGTCGCCGAGACGAACAAAACGCAATCCGAAGATTCTGATTCTTTCGTCTCCGCGAACGAAGAGGACCTGGACGACACCGTGGAGATTTTGGACACCACGGCGGAGGCAGAGGAGCTTGACACGACGATAGGGGTGGAACAGGTGGACGACCTCGCGAACATGATGGGGGGGATGGGGGTGTGAGAGTAGATAGTGTAGCGCGAAGGCCTTGAACAAAATGAGGCATTTCTGCAGAAACGCTCGTGCCTCCGAAACGCCTGCCAAATCCACGAATCGGATCTCTGAAATCCAGCCTCAGGATTGGTTCTTTTTTTTCTGCCTTCTCTCTGTGTCTCGTCTCCCTCTTCCCCATCGACTCACCCCGCGCCGCGCCTCCGCCGGACCCCGGTTTCGAGCAAAGAGGCGCGCGCGCATTACGCGTCGAGCCAGAGACGCGTTTTACCCCCGTAACAGGCGGCACGTGGTACGGACCACGGTTTTGAGACGGATAGAAAATGTCGGTGATGTCGATGTCGGCGATGGTGGTGCCTTCTGTCCATGCACGCATGTGCGTTGGTTTGGGATGCGCCGGTAAGGCCCCGTCGCGCACAGTCACACGCAAAGTGTTTTACAACAAGCATTATGTTGTTGTGACGCGCGCGTTGGCATCGAGCGACCGCGTGGATCGACCCAAAGGCGCGAGGGCGAAGAGGGGAAGGGGACGTGATGGCCGACCTCCACCGCTTCGATCGAGCGAAGATTTGGAGCAAAACACAGCGGTGGTCACAGCGGAGACGAGTGAGGCTGACGAGCTCAAAACTATAGACAGCACTGCAGACATCACAAGTAGCACAAGCATCACCGCTGATGCCGTCATCGTTCCCGACTCTCCGTCGGATGATTGGTCGTCGCGCGAAATCGCCACCGTTGCGTTCTTCACGGCGCTCGCCGCGGGAACCGTGGCAAACGCTGGCGGCCCCGAAACCTTCGCGAACGAAATTGAAAGAGCTTTTGAGCTACTCATCGCCAACCACCTCACAGGCGTAGGAGGCATTATCGAGGACAGCTTCCTCGGTCTCCTCACTGTGTGCACGGTGTACTCGCTGTGGAGGTCATCTTTAGTCCCGAGACCGGTGGGCAACCCTATTGCGCGGAAATCAAAAACGCTCGCCTCGTGGGCGCACGTCATCTCCGGGGGGGGGGCGTTGGCCACTGGGCTGTATGGGGTCGTGTTAGAACGCGTGTACAGGGACACTCCAGGGTGGACATGGATGTGGCTCTCCTCAGCCCTATTCCTAACGAACGCGCTTACCTACTCCCCTTTGATGACAATCTTCAAAGCGTCGAAGGAGGGTAAGTACGCGATGAAGCTGGGGTATTCGTTCGTCGCGTCGTTCCAAGGCGTGGTTTTCATCGCTTGGAGCGCCAGAGCGGACGCCCCGGACTGGATGTACTACGCGGTGATGCCGTTCTGGTACTTCTCCATTGCTAAGTTGTGGGAGAGTACTGAGTTTGTGCTTGCGCTGGCACCCAATAGCGAGTCCATAAAAACCTCCCCAACCCTGATGGACAAAATAAGCTCCGGGTCGAAAAAGCGGTTGGGGAAGATGACCCCGGACGCGGCGACCCTAACGTACGTGTCCCTAAACGCGTTCGCCGCTGTTTTCGATAACTGCTACATGGCACTGTACACCATACTTGGCCCGGAGCAGTTCTGGCACACCTCGCAGGCGTTTAACGACGCGGACTTTCACCTGCGGATGGTCAAAGGAACCACCGGGAGTTTAACCGTTGCGTTACTGATTTTCATCTCCACGCTCGGGTGGCGGAAACAAATGAGCATGGATTTAGCGATTTGGCTGAACGTTATTCTGGGGTCGGTAGGGCCGTGGATCGTGCTGTTCTGGCACAAGCTAGAAGACCCGTCGGAAAACTGGTTTCCGCAGTTCGTGTTTGACCCAGCATACGCCTACCACCCGCTGTGGGAAACCGCGGCGGCGATTGGGGGGGGGAACTGATTTTATTTGTATGCCATTTTTTTCATTATCTCGTTGTCTTCTCGATTTCGAGTCTTCCGAGACTGCCCGCGACGACTCTTCAGGTGTGCTGCCATACACGCCCGCACAAGCTGTGCGCGCATCGTTATGCACGTCACGACACGCTCCTAGCTCCCTCCTCGTCCCCTGGTCTGAGCATTCGTCACTGCGCTCGCTCGCGCTCGTGGGTGATGAGCGACACGGACACGGTGACCTCGACCACGAGCCTGGTTGATATCCTCTCCTCCGCGCACGGGCGACAGCGACGCAGCAAGCGTTTGAGCAACATTCGTGACCTGCAGGCTGCGGTGAAGTACGGCAAGAAGGAAGTGGCATGGGAAACCAACAAAGGAGTGGTGATTCGCTGGAAGCACACGTTCAAGGGTGTTGTTTTCATCACGGACGACACCAGCACGCGAGAAATCACAACGTGGCCGGAACCTGGATTCGGGTATGACGTTCCATTGGTCGATATCACCCAAACTATGGAACGACATCACCGAGCCGCCAAACGCGCGTTGCATGATAATAGCACGTGGACATCTCACACCGTGGTGGTTGTGGACCAGAGCGGGTCGATGCGAAACACGGACATGGAGGGTGGCGCCACACGCTCAGACGGGGTGTGGATTTCGCTGGCGCTCACCTGGGTGCAGGACGGAATCAAGTCCGGCGCGCGCTGCAGCACGGACGTCATGTCGGTTGTCGTAATGATAAACGATATCAGGGTATTGATAGACGCTGCGCCGATGGACTGGCATTTGTTCAACAGGCTGATTACATTATTGCGCACGACGAAACCTTCAGAGGGTGGTGTTTATTTGGAAGCAATCGATATAGCGGAGAAGTGTTTGATGCGGAACACGACGGGGAGCTGCGCGCTGGCGTTGCTTTTCTTTTCCGACGGCAGCCCAAGTGACCACTACGAGAATTTTCCTTTCACGAAAGAGCAATGGACACTGCACGACGAGAGCAAAAAGCGACAGGTTTCGAAAAAACGAGACGCGCACTTTGCCGCGCGCGACCACGTGCTTACCACGTGCTTACCACTCGCATCGGTGCGTTTTTTTCTTTTCTTTTATCCCCTGACTGTTTGCCCATACAAAATACTGACTTCTATTTCCAAAAACAGGTGGACCTCGCTTCTCGTTTTGGCCGGCGACTGACCGAGGGTTACGTCGGCTTCGCTGATTCAAAAGAAGACTTTTGCACGCTTCATGCGATGACCGAGGCGTGCGCGTCGTATCAGTGCCAAGCGAGTTTCCACAAGCCGAAACTCGACGCGAAGTCGCTGGACAGTATCTTGACCGGCCTGTCTTCCACGCTGACGACGACACGAACAGAAATGACCGCGCTGGGCGGGTCGAAGCAAAGAACAGTTCGCGACGTCCAGCGCGAGTCGAAATTCTATGATGACGATCAGAAAACAATAACAGAGGATGACGAAGACTGGTGGTTGTTCGATATGGAAATCGGACTCAAGGATCGCCTCTTGTGGACTGGTCGGCGAGAAAAAAACGGCATAACTACATTCACAAAACAAGAACTGCACACTAAAGACTCGAGATGGAGTCATCTGCCAATGTTCATCCACCCAAGCGCAGTCGGTGTCGCGATGCGGGGCTAGATCTTCGGCGAGGGCGCGGAACGTATGGTGAGGAGGTTCCGCGAGTTTGACGAGAACTACAATTTCGTGGGACCGTGGATGGTCGCAAAGCAAAGCAGGTTCATCGATGATGAAAACACGAAGGACCAGAAAAGGTTCCACCAATCCTTCTGCTCGACGCAACAGATCGCGGAACGCATCGCGCAAAAATTCAACGAGCGCCTCGCGACGATCCCAGGAGTGACCTCCGCGACGCCGCGCATTAAATTCCTGGACTGTCACGTATATGTGCTGGACGATGAGCTACTGGGTGTTACTGGCGTTTTGGTTGAGAACAAGCTTGACACAAAAAAACTGAGGTGGAAAAAGTGGAAAAACAACAACGGATATGTGACTGGCATGAAGCATCATCTCGCTGCTTTTCAGGATACTCCGCTATTCAGGGTGAACCAGCCTTGGACGGCACGTTTGGTCTCGACGCGCTCAGCTCGAGGCCGCGCCGGCTCCAGCCGGCTCCGCACACTCCTCTCGCCCTGGGTGCCATCGTGGAGGATGACGAGGAAGAAGAGAGCGACGAGGAACTCCTAGATGAAGATACTGTGGACTTGACGCACGCAACCTCGAACGATCATCGCGTCGGTTTCAAATTCACCACCGTGGATATCCCCCAGGCGTTTTCGTGCTTCTCCCACAAATACTCAAACCGTAGGTACTTGGTCTGCGACTTGCAAGTCTTTTTGGACGAGACAAGCGATTCTCCGTGCTTCGAGCTCACAGACCCGGTGATTCACTACAGCAGCAACTCGGAGCGGAAGAACGTATTCGGAAGGACGGACAGGGGAGAAAAAGGCATAAACGCGTTTTATAAAACGCACAATTGCAGCGCCCTGTGCGGAGCTTTGGAGAAGACGTGGATCGAAACCAAAACTGAACAAAACGCGTCTCCCGCGCGGTATGTCTCAGCCCGCGAGGGTTTGTCGTTGAACCTTATTACGCAGCAGGTCGAGTACGTCCAGGGGGACGACGTATACAAGGAGGATAGGAATAGGAAACCGCTGTTGTTGGATTTAGTAAGCGCGGTGAAGGGATTGATCTTGGTGTTTACAGCGACGAAAGAAAGGACGGATTGGCTGGAGGACTGGTTAGTTCGTCAAGGGTTTCCCAGTACCAGCATTCACGGCGATCGCACGCAGCGAGAGCAGGAGTGGGCGCTTAAGTCGTTTCGATCGGGTCAGACGCCGATTCTATTCACCACGGACGTCAAAATTTTGAGAAAACTGGAAACCCCGTACCTCACGCACGTTATTAATTTTGACATGCCATACAACATCGACGAGTACGTGGAGCGCAACGGTTTGTCCTTGCCCGCGGATAAAAACCGCCTCGCGACGTCATTCTTCAGGAAAGCTGACGACGCGATGGCACCGCCGTTGGTGAAACTGTTGCAAGAAACGGGACAGAAAGTGCCGTCGTTCTTGCCCGAGCTCGCGGCGCAAAGAGTTTCCTCAGGTACGAAGCTGCCGCCGTCGGTTCCGTATGAAGACTATCATTATGATGATTATTATTCCGACTCAGATGACGACGGATGGTGAGGGGAGAAAGAAGTTTGTAAACAAAAACATAAAAACAGTCCTGGTCAAATTCCTCCTGTCCCGATCAAGCATCCTCAGTCCACACCGCATTAGGGTCGGTGTGGCGATGACGCAGTCGTCAGCACCGGTGGTGTTGGCGGCTGGTGCTGGGGCAGAGCGGGCGTCGACTCCGAAGTGGGCGCGAAGGTCGTTGTGGGTTGTTGCAGGGTTGGGGTTGATCGCGGTTTTGGTGTTCCAGTTCGAGAACGAGCTTGTGAATCTCAACGCGTACGGCCGGCGGTACCTCACCGGAGACAGGGCGCCGCATAAGCCGGTGACATTGTTTGAAAACACCCCTCGCGATGTGGTCGTGGAGTCGTCGGAAGGCGTGAAGCCGCCGATGGCGCCTCAGGAACACACGGAACAGCCGCCTCCTCCCGCAAATGCGGTGCCGTCCGGGGAGGATTCGGACACCGCGGCTTCGTCGGAGGAGGCTTCGGGACAACCGCCGGCGCCGTCGTTAGAGGAGTGGGGGTGGGCAGCGTGGCCGCCCCCGAACCCCCCGCCCGCAGGCGGGAGCACGGAAGCCGAGCCACCGGCGACGACTGCGGGTTCCCCTCCGCCTCTGGGTCCGAAAACGAGCGAAGAGACATCCCCGGATTCGGAATCGAAATCGCGTCTCCTGGGATACGACGGGTGGGACGCGAAAGTGGGCTGGCCGCCGAGTAGTCAGGACACGGCGACGAATAGTGCATCTCCGAGTAGTGGAAAAAACGCGAGAGAACCGGAGCGTAATACAAGCCAAGACACGAATATTCAACCGGAGAGGAATAGTCAACCAGAGGGGGAAGGGGAGGAAACGGCGAAACAACCGCCTTCGCCGTCGTTAGAAGAGTGGGGCTGGGTGGGATGGCCGCCTCCAGCACCCCCACCGCCGAGTCGATAGATAGATTAGATTATAAGATGATACCAAAAGTATTCATACACCCCACTTCACAAGAACCCTAGTGCCCCCTGTGTCCCTTCTGTCGCCCTCCGTGTCGGTGCTTCCCCCCGTTGCCGTGGCCGTTGTCTGTTCCACGCGCGGCCGCTGCTGCCGCGGCGGCGGCTTGCGCCGCGGGCGTTTGCTGTGGCCGCATGCCGAGAATATTCATCGCCCCCCCGATGACGCGGCCGTGCTTCTCCACGTTTCTTTGGCGTGCCTCTGCTACTGCGGCACTGCCCAACGCAAAAGCCGACACAGCCCTCTGCACCCCAACGCATATCAACAGCAAAACAGCACACGCCCCCGCGACGCCTCCCGAGGGTAACCACCGCCCGCGCATCTCGCGTTTGATTTTGTTCAAGTGCGTCCGTGCGGCCGCGAAATCGGGTTGTATGCGCAACGTCGCTTCGAACGACCGGGCGGCTTCCTCTGACCTGCCTTGAGAGGCGTACGCGTTGCCAATAGAGTACTGCAACAAAGGGTGCCGCGGGTTCATCGTCAGGCCTAACGTGAAAAGTCGGATGGCTTCATCCGGTTCGCCCATCACGAAGCGCACGCCGCCGAGGTTCAGGTAAAAATCTGGGTGCTGCTGTTGCGCCAGCGCGCGTTCGAAGCACCACACCGCCAGTTCGCTCTCGCCCTTAACTCGGTACGCGTTACCAAGGTCGCTCCACATAACAGGGTCACTCGGGTTTTCCCGGGTAGCACGGTGTAACACCTCGAACGCGTTATCCACGCCTCCGTACCGGTCGAACAGCACCCCCAACGCCGGTTCCGGCCTTAAAACTTTTTCCCTTCGTCCCTGGGCTCCACTCTTCACGTGCCTGTCCTCGCCGAACGGCGGCGTGCCGAAGGACAAGCCGTTTTCGCGCTCCAACGCATCAAGGCCATACGACGGTATTTCTCTCATTAAGTTTGATGCATTGCCTGTGTTGGCGTCCATTAATATTCCCAGCTGCGTCCACGCGTTCCAGCGTTGCCACTTTTCTCTCGGGGTGGATTTCGCGAGCTTGGGATCATCCACGGTGGGCTTCCGCGCACCGGGGTGCTGCACAGGCATGTGGAACTTCACAACGTCGTCCGGAATGTCCTCCAGGGGGAGGTGTATGATAGTGCCCGCGGCGTTGTCAACTTTCAGGTGCGTCGCCGCGCTTGAAGTTGGGAGCGAGGACAGCGCCAGAGAACCAACGATGGCGATGCTCTTGGCCGCCGTGGGATTGGGAAAGTGATGCCGCGCGTGGATCGAGCTCGCCTCTGCGCGCCCGAACTCCGCGCCCAAAGGCTCGCCCAGCGCGACGCACAGCACGAGCACCACCGAAGCGAGGCCACCGGTGCGCATGGCGACCATAGTGCGTGACCCGGTGTGCGTGCGACGCTGATGGAAAGCCTTTTCTACAATCCTGCGCGAAAAACTGCTAAGTTTTAGGGTATAATAACTCGTCAATCAGTCAGTCAGTGAGCGCGTGACTTTTGGCCGATCGCCTCTGCCGCTTGGGGTTTGCAATTGCGTTCCATTGCACGCCGCGCGTGTCCCCGATCAGGAGGCACAGCGCGATGGCGATGGACACGGGCGCGTACGTCGCGGGCGGGTCCATTTACATCCCCATCTCCGGGACGGATGAGGCGGTGGCGTTGAACGTGGACGACCTTCCCGAGAACGTGGACGACGTGCTCGGCCTTCTGCAGGCCGAGTTGTCGCCGCTCGGGCTGTGGCTCGACCTCGCAAAGGCGTACCTGCAGCGAGGCAAGGAGGAACACTTCAGGGCCATTTTGGAAACAGGATGTTCGCCAGGTGCGTGATGGAGAGATGATTGGTCCCGACGACGACGCGATCGACTCGGCGCCTGTTTGGAAATCTCGGAAAATCACGCGCGTTTTCTGCGCCGATCACCCGCGCTCCCCGATCGTTCGATCGAGGGGAAGGGTTGCGACTACGTAGACAAGACACAGCGGCGCTCGATCGAGAGTCACGTTACCCTAAACCCAAACCCTAAACTCTTCCTGACCCCCCCCCTTACCCCCACAGAGATCGAGGAGTACTACCCCGACGCCAAGTACGAGCGCGTGTGTTTGATGTGCGCGTTCGCGAGTTACTACGTTAATCTCGGCAAAGCCGAGAGCGACAAGATCAACCGCGACGAGCACTTCCACCGCGCGGAATCTCTTTTAAACCAAGCCAGTTTGATCCGACGCAAAGAGAACGGGGAACAGGAAGAGCAGCTCCCTGTGCTTGGCATGGCGCACCTTCTGATGGCCAGGGGCGACCCGACCGAAGCCGAGAAGTTGCTGGACAGCTCGCGCAACTTGTGCGATGACGGGCACGAAAACGTCGGACCCATGTTGTGGAAAGCCCTGGCTTTGTTCCACCGGAACCAGTTTGTAGACGCGTTGCAGTGGTACAGACGGGCGTTGCGGGCGCACCCAGGGGCACCAGCGAGCGTGCGTCTTGGAATTGGGGCGTGTCAGCTGCGTTTGGGGCAGTTTTCCCAGGCGCTGAAGGCGTTTGAAAGAGTGCTGCAGCTGGAAAAGGAAAATCCAGACGCGCTTCTAGGCGCGGCGCTCGCGGAGCTGCACGGCGCGTCTCCCCAGCTCACGGGCGACGACGACAAGATCGACGAAGCGTACGCTGCACAAATCAAAAGAGGGCTGGAGTACCTGGAGAAGGCGTTCAACGTGGACCCGCACAACCCGGCGACGCGCGTGGCGCTCGCCAAGCACTTTCTGTTTACGAACGACGCGGAAGCCGTTAGGGCGCTGACCGAGACGCTACTCTCTAGTGTCGGGGGAGGCGCGGTGACTGCGACGGTGCGCTTGCGGGCGGAGGCGGCATATGCACGTGCACGAGCGGCGCACGCCGCTGGCGACCTCGGCACCGCCAGGGCATCGTACCAAGCCGCGGCGCAGCTGGACGACACTTTCGCCGCGCCGGCGTTTGGTTTGGCGCAAGTCGCGCTCGCTAGGGGCGACCGCAAAGCCGCGGCGGTGTACGCGGAGAAGGCCAAGGCAGCGTACCCGGAGAGCCACCCCGTGACCCGGGTGTATGGCCACTTGCGTCGGGCGGAGGACGAAGCTAGGTCCATTGCGCAGGGAGGGGGCGTGGTTTCCGTGGGCAGAGCCGGTGCGGGCGCCGGAAGAGACGCGGAAACAGCGGCTGCACTGAAGCGCGCGACAGAGGCGGACCCGCTTGATTTGGACGCGCGCCTCGAGCTCGGCGACGCGCTTCTCGGCGCGGGTGACTACAGCAAAGCGCTTGCGGCGTACGAAACCGCGGCAAAGCTGACTGCGACCCCGTCCGCGGCGCTGCTGAACAACTGTGGTGTGCTCCGCGCGATGACGGGCAAGGGCGCACATGAGGGCCGCTTTGAAAAAGCGCGCGCGTGGTTTCTGAAAGCGCTCGAAGAGGCGAACGTCGAATCCGGCGAGAAATCAAAATCCGGCGATGCCCTTGACTCTAGTGCGGCGCGTAAGAAAACCCCGGACGCGGCGCTTCCCGTGGCGTTTAACCTGGCGAGGCTGGTGGAAGACCGCGGCTTGGTAGCGGAGGCAGAGCAGCGGTACCGGGATTTGTTAGTGGCGTCGCCAACGATGAGCGAGTGCTTGCTTCGCCTCGCATCCATGCGGTGCGACCGCAAGAACTTCCCCGAAGCCATGAAGTTGGCGTCCGAGGCACTCGCGCTGAACGCCGAAGACACCGACGCGATGGCGTTCCTTGGCCACCTGCTCATGAAGCAAGGCAAGTGGGCGGAGGCGCAGGCGCAGTTCAAAGTCTTAAGGAACACGCACAAGCCGCTGTCGGCGCAAGCCGCTACTCTCGCCGCCGCGGCGGGCAAGGACCCGAAGTCGGCGACGCACACGAACGACGAATACGCCATGATTGCCACCGCGAACGCGGCGTATTACCAGGCTATTAAGCTGCAAAGCCTCGGGAACCGCAACCACAAGGGCTCGGACGAGAAATCCTCGAAAGCGGAGAAGGAACACCTGGAGCACGCGGCGACGATGTACACCAAGGCTTTGCAAAAAAGCGAAAGCAACTTGTTCGCGGCGAATGGGCTCGGGATTTTATTAGCGGAGAAGGGCAAGATCGACGAAGCCAAAGCCACGTTCCAAATGGTCGCGGAAGGCATGAGCGCCACAGCTGTGGCTGGAGGCGAGGAGACCAGCAATGGGGCTGCGGAGGACCGAGCCGCTAAGTTTCCTGACATATCGATCAACCAAGGCCACGTGCAGAGCGCGAAGCAGAACTACGACGCGGCGGCGCGGCACTACCAACAAGCGCAGGCGAAGTTTTTCCACAACCTCAACCCGAGTTTGATGCTTTACCAGGCTCGGAACTCGTACGAAGCTGCTGATTTGAAGGAATCCGCGGCGACGTTGCGACGAGCGCTGCACGTCGCGCCCTGGAACCACCGTTTGCGGTTCAACCTGGCGTACGTGATGCAGGAGAACGCGCACCGGTCGGTGCAGAAGACGCTGCACGCGGGTAAGAAAATTGCAGGCGGCGGCGCGGCGGAGGACGGAGGCACCAAAGCCGCGCAGGTCCAACAAGCGATTGACGAGTACACCCTTGCGCTGACGTTATTCGAGCAGCTCATGGTGGCTGCGACCAAGGCGGAAGCCTCTGGGGCTGGTGACGAAGCGGAGAAGAAACGATCCGCGGCGGCGGGCCTGGGGTTTGACAAAAAAAGAGTCAGGGTACACGTGCAGTTTTGCCAAACCTCGCTGAAGAGCTGTGTGCCGCACCTCGAGAAAGCGCAGGCGGAAGACGCGGCTTTCCACGCCAAGCGCGAGTCGCTGATGGCAGAGAGGCACGCGGAGATGACCAAGCTGGCGATGGAGAAAGCCAAGGTCAAGGCGGATGCGGAGCTGAAGCGCAAGGCGGAGGAAGCCGCGGCGGCGGCGGCGCGGGACAAGTTCAAGAAGGCCAACCAGGAGTACATGGCGCGCACGGCGGGTGAGCGGGAGGCGGAGGTGGGAGCGGGCGGCGGGCGCAAAAAGGGTAGCAAGAGTACAAACGAGTACGTCGATGAGGACGACGACGACGTTCTCGCACCAGACCAAGAAGTCTCGAAACCCAAAACCGCGGAAGAGAAAGCCGCGCTGAAAGCCACAGGTCTGTTCTCCGACTCGGAGGACGAGGACGACGCGGCGGACACGGACGACGACGCGGCGGGTGACGAGAAGGAGGAGGAGAAATCCGAAGAGGCAAAATCCGAAAAGTCAGAAGACGACGAAGCCGCCGCGCCCATGGAGGAAGACCCCGCGCCCACGGGCAGGCGCGCTCGGAAGCAGCCCGATTCAAAAACCGACAAAGAGGCCAAGGCGAAGAAAGCCATGGACGCGCTCGCGGCGAAGAGCCGCAAAAAGCGCGGGTTGGAACCGGCGGGCGAACCGGAGGAGGTTGAGAAAAACGAAGAGCCCGCCGAAGCGCCGCGCAAGCGAAGAAAAGCGCTCGTAGACGACGACGACGAGTAATCTGTCGATGTAATCAACCTCTATTATTCCTAAGTTACACGTTATCCCTATCTATTTGACGCGCCGCGTATGTCCTCCACGCACCGCGCGTGGTCCAGCCAGAACAGCGGCTCGGCATTTGCGTCGTCGCATCGCTGCAGCGCGTCGACTTTGAACTGCTCCTTTTCTCGGTACTCCGTGACCCTTCCCTGGCACCGCACCAGCGCGCCAAGTTGCAAGCCCCGGAGGTCGATTGCGAAGTCCCCGTTGGACGTTGGGCCGCCTCCCGCGGTCAGAGCAGCGCCGCCGTCGTCCCCGGCGCTGTTCATCCACACCACGCATTCAAGGCACCCAGTGCCATCGTCGACTTTGGAAGTTCGGGCGGGAGAGGTCGTGTTAGTGGTCGTGTTCGTCGCAGCCGGTCGTTTGGGTGCGGTCGTCGAGCGTGGGGGTGTCATCTAAACGTGGATCACGATACATGGAGACGTACGATAGAAGATGATCTTGCTGTCTCGAACGTTCAGCGACACGACGTGTCCCATCACTTCGTATCTGCGCGTCGGCCTTCCGTGGAAGTAATGCACCGAGCGGTTGGTGCCCTCCGCGGGCACCAGCGCGGGGGGGTCACCCACCACCTCTCCCACAGTCACCTTGACGTTCGCCCAGAACAACGGGTCCATCCCCCACGATTCTGGTGGGGGCGGGGGCGCCGCCATGGCGAGGCGAGGGGGAGTGTGCCACCTTCCATTCACAAACTCTCCTTTTTGCTCAAAAACTCGGAGCTGCCGATCCATTATCTCCCCGCGCCGACGGGATGTCGGGCGAGGGCAAGCCCGAGGGCGATGGCTCCGGCTGGGGCTGGGGCACCAGTACGGACTGGGGGATGGGTGACCTGGACATCACGGCCACTATGAACTCGCTGGCGGAGCAGGCGAACGCTATTGATCTGACCGCTGTTGCGAATTACGCAGCGGAGCAAGCTTCGTTGGCCGCGGAACAGGCTGCGGAACAGGCGAATGCCTTCGACGTCTCCGCCGCGGCGTCCTACGCTGCGGAGCAAGCTGCGGAACAAGCTTCGCAGATGGCGAAGGATATCGAGTCGTCTGTCAACGCCATGGACGCGGAGTCCACTGCCGAGACCGCGGACTCGGCGGGACTCGGGCTGGATTGGATGTCCGGCGAGACCAATGCGACTCGCTTTGTTGAGGAGACCGAGGCGCCTGATGGATGGGACGATGCTACTACGGCCATGCCCGCGGAGCCCACGACCAAGCTCCTGGAGGTGTCTTTCCCACCGTCTGTGGAGCCTTCGTCGGAGCCGTCCGCGGTGAAGCTATCACTCGGGACGATTCCGGCGTCGCCGTCCGAGCTGGACGCGGAGGTCGCGCGCGTCTCGGTTTTTGGGTTTACACAGGATGTCGACGCGGAGACTGTGGAGCGTGATCCGGATGAAAACACAGATGATACGCAGGTAGCGACAAAGGTGGAGACGACTGAAGACGCGCGCGACGCGGAAATAAGAACGCTTCGGGAAACTCTCGCGGCGCGCGAGTCGCAGCTTCTTTCGGCGGCGGCCTCAGCGGCAGCGGTCTCAGCGTCACGTGACGCTGAGACGTCAGAGCTTCGTCGTGAGATTGCGTCGCTACGAGCGGCAGCAGCGCGAGATGACCAGGTTGACCTGGCGGCTGAGCTCGAGGCGAAGGAGCTCGAGATTCGCGAGTGGGCGGAGGAAGGCGAGGCGTTGTCGAAGCGTCAGGCGGAGTTGGAGGGGGCGATCAAGTCGAAAAACACGAAGATTCGTGAGCTTGAATCCGCGCGAGCGGATGTAGAGTCGCGACTGGAGGATGAAATCGCGAAGCGCGGCGCAGCTGAGTCACAGCGCGCGGCGCTCGCCTCGGAGGTGACTGAGGCGAAGCGCGCGACGACCGCGGCAGAGGCGAAAGCGGATGGCGAGGCGCGTGCGAAGCTAGAAGCTGCGCTGCGAGACGCGCGTGAGACGGAACGCGCGCTCAGGGAAGAAACAGAGGGCCTTCGCGAGGCTGCGACGCGAGCCGCTGAGGCGGCGGCGCGTCGCGAGGAACGAACAGCGGAAGAAGTGAAAGATCTCGAGTTGCGGTGGCAAGAAAGCGAAGCGCGCCACGAAGCGCTCGCCGAGCGTCTTCCCGAAAGCACCAGGCCTTTGCTCCGGCAAATCGAAGCCATGCGCGCAGGGGAGACGGACGCGTCCGAGGCGCGCGCCGCCGCGGAAAGGGCATCACGAAGCAGAATCGCGGCCGCGGAGGAGGCTCGTGAAGATGCGGAGATGCGCGCGACAGCGGCGACGGCGGAAGCGGCGGAGGCAAGGGCGGCGTCGCGAGAAGCGAGGGCAGAAACGGCGAAGGCGAGGGCGGAGTGCGCTTCAATTTCGAAAACGCTCACCGCCGCACGCGCCGCCGTCGCGGAGCAAGAATCGCGAGCGGCGCAGGCTTTGGAGTCCGCGGCGCAACGCGAGGGAGCCGCGCGCGCGGTTGAGGAACATAGCAAGGAGAAAGAGGCGCGTTTGCGGCGCGAGCTGGCGGAGGAGCGCGGACACGCCGAAGCAGCGGCTTCGCAGCGCGAGCGCGAGAGGGAAGAATCCGTGGCGCGAGAAAAAACGTTGGAATCTCGGGTTTGTACGCTCGAGGCCAAGATCGCGTCTTTGCAAGAGGAACGCTCCGCGTCCGCGGCATCAGCGTCCACGAGTTCCGTACAAGCGTTGGACAATAAAGTCGCGTCCGCGTTGGCGGATGCGTCTCGGTTCGCCACTGAAGGGAACGAGGGCGGTATCCACCTAGCAGTTGACCGCGCGACTGATGGGTTGCAACGGTTGTTGAAAGCCAGGGAAGGCGAGCTCGTAACCGCCGAGCATAGGATTTTAGAATTAGAGCATACGCAGACGACGCTGGCGAACGAGCTGTTACAAGTCACGAAAACTCTCGACGAACACGGCGACCCCAGAAGACTACAAAGGGCGCTGTTCGAGCTGGAGGAAAGACACGTCGCGGCGCTGGAGCTGATGGGGGAAACCTCCGAGGAAAACGAAACTTTAACGGAGCAAGTCGAGGCGCTGAAAGAAACGCTCAAGGCGATGGGCGAGGCGAGTTAAGTAGTAAGGGAATTAAAAACAGATTGTTGACCTATCATTCATTCAGCGCTAAAGAGACTATCCCAATTGCTCTGGCACGCACGAAAAGTGCGCCTTGGTGAGTTTCTCCACGTCCAGCAACACGCTCTGGTCAAAGTCGTTTGTTTTGTTATTTCCCTTTGAGTTGATATTCTCACGTCGGGTCAAAGAACCGTCGCCTTCATCGAGCAACACGTCTCTCAGGAACGCGATCAACGCGCCTGTGCATAGATATTTATCCTGCTTTGTCATTCTTTTTAAATTAATGTGGTCGATTTGAAACACGTTCGTGGGTTTGGGGAACATGCGCGTTGCGATTAGCTCTTCAACCACGTCCCACACGCGGTACCGACCAATCTCCCAGCGAGTCGTGCACGTTAAATCAAGGGGAAGGTCAGTACCATCGATGGTACCATTATTCTCCGAAGTAGAAGCACTACTACTACTACTCCCATTCCGTCCACTAACCCTCACCCAGGCGTACGGCCGGTCGTACTTGGCGTACGCGCCGACCAGGAATGTGGTGGACGTGGACGTTTCGTTTTTTTTATTTTCGATCGCGAGTTTCGACGCGGCGCTTTTCCCGAATGATACGTTTTTTGAGCCCACGAACGGGGAGTTATCCCTTGATGATTGCGCGCTTCTCGCCCTCGGAGAGCCGTCGTCGGTGTCGGAGTTGTGTCGGGGGCTGTCGGTGCGGGGGAGCGGGGTGTCCAAGCTGCGGGGGGAGGGAGGCGGTGAGTTAGACGATTGATTGTGTTTTGGAAACATTCCAAAAAAGTGTGGATGTGAAAGTTGGAGGAAGATGGGAGGTGCACTCCATTCCCATGTCCGTGGCTCGGTGTCAGATATTTGTTCGCGTGTCTTTGTATCAGGAGCGGACCCATCAGAGCCGGCCTCAGAGCCCTTGCGCAAGAGTTGAACGCGTGTCGTCATCCACCGAAGCACGAGAGTTGAATTTGTGAGGAACAAGAAATATCGGGCATGGGATCTCACCTCGGGTCAGCCACGTCGCTCGCCAGTAAGCTGTCGCGGTGATGCACTGTCACCAGAAGCTCCTCGCGCCCGCGAAGGTGAAGCGAGAAGTGCTTGAAACCCTGAGGGATGCATGAGAGTGAGTGGCAGAGGAGGGAGAGGTGAGCGTGGTCCGAGGTGACATTACGAAGTGAGCACCCGCGTGTGTTGACACGCCGTCAATAGTGCGCACCTTCAAGCACCCTAACCGAAGCGCATCCTTGTAAAATTCCTCCATCCTCCCCGGCAGGAGGAGGACGGCCCTGCGCGCCCAGGTCTGCTGGCACTGCCTTGGAGCTTGGAGAGAGGAGTGGGCCTGAAAAAAGCTCTCCAAAAACCTCTTCTCGCTGCCGGCGCCAAGCTATTTTTCTTGATGTGTTTTAAGCGTCATCGTCGCACAACCCCGTCCCTCTTACCTTCGCGCCTGACACCATGTCGACCGCAAACATCTCCAAGAAACGCAAGGTGTGTATCCGTAACGCTTGTATATATCCGTATGCGCATCAAACGCCGCGACGTCACGAAGAAAAGTCGTCATCCGCGTGGCTTTCCGTCGCGGAGACCTCGGCATCGCAGAGGGTTTGGTGAACGGCGCGCGCGACCAATCGACCGGCTGCGACGCGATACCCAATCCCTGGACCGCCCGTGTGTTGCCGGCATTCGATGCGCACGACATGTGTGATCGAACGATAGCGCACTCGCTAAATGTCGCCTCTCGCTCGCCGCTGCGTCGCCGCGTCCCGGACGCGCGCGCGTCAAATCAGCTTTTTAGGGTTTACGCGACACGCATCGAACATCCCACCTCCAAGCCCCCACAAGCTCCCTCGCTGACCTTCCCCCCCTCCCCCTCACAACCCAGTTCGTCGCCGATGGCGTGTTCTTCGCCGAGCTGAACGAAATGCT
>TARA_B110000977_G_scaffold194156_1_pt1 | contig 49059 bp, 35 predicted proteins | sample TARA_B110000977 | Tara Oceans TARA_B110000977 (sample SAMEA4397798) | marine metagenome | biome: Polar Biome; feature: [SRF] surface water layer (ENVO:00010504); material: water (ENVO:00002006), including particulate matter (ENVO:01000060) such as... | depth 5 m | reverse complement strand
GTCGTCGTCGTTGAACTCTCCTACTATGGGTTTTTTTTCAATGGAAGTTTTTCGAGGTTCGTAATCGCCCGTGTCGTCGTCGTTGAAAGCACTCAACTCGTCGTCCACGTCTTGCTCATCAAAATCGTCATCATCTTGTGAAGTGACCTCCACCACCGGTTGCTGTTTCTTTTTGCCCCCCCTCCGTGCGGGCGGGCCCACGCCTTTGCGCCCGGGCCGGGGCGCGTCTTTCGCACTGCCCTTTTGGTTTTTTTGTGTCTTGCCTCCGGATGTCTTGCCCGCCGCGGTCGTGACGTCCGGCTTGCGCCTTCGCACGCCGTGTTTGCGATCCAGCGTCGCGGCTAACGCGCTGGCGTCCCTCCAATTGCTGGTGGCGCTGGCCACGACGCTTCGCTTGAACCCAAGCCCGCTGGGATGACGCGTCGCCGAGTTGAAAACGCGCGCAGCGGCGGCGGCGGGTGTGCCGTGCGATTGCGCAACGCGGCACGACGCGGGCGCGCCCAGCGCATAGTGGAGACGAAACGACAGCATGTTCATGACCCTCCGCACGGTCATGCACTGGCCCGCGAGGGGCGAGGAACGGCAGGAACGGTGTCTCGGCCGCGCGTCGCACAATTGGCTGGCATAGGGGCGCATTCCCCGATAACAACCTCCCGCACACGCGGGGACTTGACAACGACGTTTTTTGAAATCATCGGACCAGCCAACCACAAACACGCCGCGCACCGCGGTGTCAGCGTCTGCGACAGGCCAGGGTCGACACCTGTTACTTTCTCGTGCGACGCGACTTCCGAGTTCCTTCGGCTCGAGTTCCAAGCCACGGCGTTTGCGGTGCCTCGCGATCGACGACAAGCAAGTAGGCACAGTTAAAATCCGCGATGCCTCCCAAGCCCCGAGATCGCGAAGCCGAGGCCGTGGAGGCGGAGGAGGCGAAAGCGACGAAACATTCGAAGGCGTTGTTCGACCACGCGCTGGATGCGAGGATGGTCTCAAGAGTCCGACCAAGTTCATTGACAGAGCTCAAGCCTTCCAAAGTTTTGAAGCGTTCCGACTGCAAGGACATTCACAAAAAAAGCACGGTGAAGAAAAGCCGGTACATGACGGTGTTTCCCGGACAATTGGGTTCCCTGAAAGAGGGACGGTTGGGCTCTCTCGCCAAGTTGGACACGCAGAACCCGGTGATGTACATCGAGTACCCCGGGTTTGGCCGTCTAAAATTGGAAGGAACCATTGTGCGATCCCGCTCCACGCGTTACTTCACCCTAAATGTAAAGTCGAAAGATCGCTTAAACTTAGAAGACTGGTTCGACTCGATGATTGTGTTTTCCAAATACAAGTGGGTCGGCACGGTGGAGAGTAACCCAGGGGAAGAGCCGTTGCCGTTTCCAGATGAGCTGAAGTTCGTTCAGGATGCTGTGAGTGGACGTGCTGAGGGCGAAATTAGTAATGCAAAAGAGCCTCTGCCTACTACTATTCCAGACTTTACGTTTTCAGTCGCCGCGGAGGAGGGCGCCAAGCCTGTTAAAACTGGGAACGTCGAGAAGGCGGATAAAACAGGGAAGACCGAGGCAACGAAAGATTCAAACGCGCGTTCAACGGAAGACGACGCGCCTATGGAAATCGATAACAGCGACTCCGATATCACGGATGAGGAAGATCGCGCCGCGGTTGAAAAAGCGTCCACGAATCCACCCGCGCGCCCGCGCCGCGAGTCCGCCAAGGCCGCCAGGTACGACTTCTCAGAAGTGGACGACTTCGATTTAGAGGAAAAGAGCGACGAGGAGGAGAAGGTATTTCGGGGAAGGGTCACGGCGACGGTGGCCAAGGAATCCGCGCTGCTCGCTGCGCCAAAAAGAAAAAGCGTCGGAGCGAGCGAGAAAAGTAACGCCCCGAAGCGAGTGAAACCCACCGTCCCGAAACCCGCTGCTAGGAAAACAGAGGTACTGACGATCAGCGACGACGACGACGGTGACGACGAACCTGAACCGATAGCGACCTCGAAAAAATCCAGCTCACATTCAGAAAAAGAGAAGAAAGAAACGGCACCGGCGAGGAGAGTCTCGGCGGGCGTCCCGCGAGCCGCCGCCGCAGCTCCTCCGAAAAAGAAGTTTGTCCTGGACAGCGACGATGACTCGGATGAGGATGAGGAAGAGGAAGATAGCGACTTTGAAGCGTGAAGAGAGAGGAGTGTGGCTTGAAATAGCGGTGTGCTTCGCGTGCGATACTTTTTTAGCGTTTTCAATGACATTCATCCGACAAGAGAGTGGGCACATGCTAACCTGGCGGATAAATGCAGATAAGTCCGAGCTTGCAACACACGCACACCCACAACGCCACGCGGCCCCACGCGTCCGTTGCCCGTGTTTGTCGACACCCCAATTACATTACTCGCGCGCTCCACAATGGCCGCCCTGGCCCCTTCATGCGCCGTCGGCGCCGTTCGCAGCGGCGCCCGATCGTTATTCGCCAAGCGATCGACTTCTGCTCGCGTAAAGTCGCATCGCACTCCATTGGTGGTCCGTGCTGCGGCAACCGTTTCCGCGCCCACGACCAAAGCAAAGTCCGTTCTGGGCACGACGTTCACGAACTGGCTGCTGAACGAAGAGAAAGCCGGTCGGGTGGATGCGGACATGGCCGTGCTGTTGTCCAGTATCGCGGTGGCGTGCAAGAAAATCTCCGCAACCGTCCGGACTGATTACTACAAGGACGATGTGGACCTCCCTGAACGCGCGAACGCGCTGTTCCAAGACGCGATGGTGGGCTGCGGACGAACCGGAGTAGTAGCGAGTGCTGGAGGTGATGACTCTAAACCCTTCGCAGTCGAGGAATCCTTCGCCGGGGACCGGGTTGTTGTTTTCGATCCCCTGGATGGGGTGACGAACGTCGACGCCGCGGTGTGCACCGGCTCCATCTTCGGCGTGTACCAGGGAAAGTCCGAGTGCGTCCCGGATTGGAGCGCGGATGACGTGGACGACATCGACCAAAACTGCATCACGAACGCGTGCAACCCTGGTAAGAATTTGGAAGCAGCGGGGTACTGCATGTACTCTAGCAGCACTATTATGATGCTCACCGTCGGCGACGGTTTGTTTGGGTTCACGTACGATCCCGCGGTAGGCGAGTTCATCGCGTCGCACGAACACGTCAAAATTCCGAACAGAGGGAAGATTTACTCCATCAACGAGGGGAACAGGGATGGGTGGAGTACTGGGGTGAAGAACTGGGTGGATGCGCTGAAGAACGGGGGGCCGGACGCGAACGGCAAGCCGTACTCCGCTCGGTACATCGGAAGCCTAGTCGCGGACGTGCACCGGACGTTGCTTTACGGAGGCATCTGCGCGCAATGCGCATCGGCTCAAAACCCAGAGGGAAGGTTACGTCTACTCACGGAAACTGGCCCTATGGCGTTCGTGGCGGAGCAGGCTGGGGCGAAAGCCTCCACTGGATTCCAAAGGGCCCTAGACGTCACCCCGACGTCAGTGCACCAACGCACGCCGTTTTACCTCGGCTCACCGGAGGAGGTTGACTTCGTGGAGAAGGTATTGAGGGAGGCACCGGAGGATACTCCTGATGCAAAGGCTGTGAAATCGTCATCTCAATCCAAATCATCCCCGAAACGCCCCGCGTCTGACAAAGTGGGCACTGAAACCTTGTCGACGTGGATGTTTCGGCAGGAACAGTTAGGACACATGGATGCCGACTTAGCGGTGATTATTAACTCAATCGCCGTGGCGTGTAAGCGCATTTCCAACCTCGTCGCCACAGCGCCGATCGCAGGCCTCACCGGTTTAGCGGACAGCACGAACGAATCCGGGGATGAGCAGAAGAAATTAGACATCATCTCGAACGACATTTTCTGCGACGCCATGCGCGACACCGCTCGATCCGCGGTAATCGTCACTGAGGAAGAGGACGTCCCTATTGGCGTTGCGGATTCAATCGGAGGCGATTACCTCGTCGCGTTCGACCCAATTGACGGGTCCTCAAACATCGACGCCGCGGTGCCTACTGGATCAATCTGGGGGGTGTACAAACCCAGCGCGGATGAATGTGAATTGAACCTCGATGACGACGCCGAGCAAATTCTCGAAAAGTGCATTCTGAACTCCAAGAAGACGGGTGAGGAAATCGCGTGCGCGGGGTACGTTTTGTACTCCTCCTCAACGGTGATGATGCTCACCGTCGGGTCCGGGGTCTACGGATTCACGTTAGACTGGGCCACTGGCGAGTTTGTACTTTCACACGAGGACTTGAAGATCCCCGAGACTACAGCAACAGAAGGTAGGTGGTACAGCGGCAACCAGGGTAACGTAGATAAATGGGCCCCCGAGATGCGCGAGTACGCCGAGCACCTTCAAGCCGGCGGTGGCGACGACACTACTGAGAAAGGATCACCCTTCATCTACCGGTACATCGGTGCGCTCGTTGGTGACTTTCACCGTACGTTACTGTTCGGGGGTATCTGGCTGTATCCCCCGGACATCTCTGCGCGGGAGGGCAAAGCGCGTCTTCTGTACGAAGTGGCCCCCATGGGATTCATGGCGGAGCAAGCCAGTGGTGCGGCGACTCGCGGCCCGAAAGCGCTAGACAGGGTCGTGGAAGTCGTCCCGGAGCACATCCACCAGCGGTCACCCATGTTCGTGGGAAGCAAGAGCATGGTAGAGGGACTTCAGCGGTTTTTGGAGAAAAGAGGGGGGCCGTATGAAGTGTTTGAGAAAAAGTAGAATGGAGGTTGTTATTAATAAAAAGCGAGAAAAGAAACGCACGAGTTCTGTCTGGTTGTCGAGTTCCCCCCTTTCGTTTCGGAAAAAAATTACGACACGCGTTCCGGCATTCCACCATACCGACCCACGCGCTCGGTTGTGGTGGGCAGTGTCACGCTTGGTTGACCCGGACGACGGAGGGGTAGTGAACGCACCAAATCATTCGTCATGCCTGCGTCGTCGTCACTCATGCGCAAGCGCAGTACCGCGCCGGTGTCCAAGCCGAAAAAACTCGGCATCACGAAACTCTCAGAGCAAAGCGTAGATGTGGATCTCATCTCCCGTACGTCCGGCGAAGCGGATTCACGACATGCCACGACGTTCCAACCGTCAATATGAATGCTAATCTGACCTCACCCGTACCTACCATACCTTTACGACACAGGTCCAGCTCCCCAACCGTCAGGGTTCGAGCCAGGCACGCCGCCACCCACGGTGCGCACACGACACATTTTTCCGGCACCTCCCAACGGCTACTGCTACGAGATGTGACGCGTTTCGGTCCGAGACGGTAACGCGTTCGTAGCACTCCCCACAACCAATTCCAAAGCCTAAACTCGATTCCTTTCCATTCACAATTCACAGATTACATCGAAGCGACCGAGTGCGGCATCGCCCACGACTCCTTACAAGGCACAGGCGCCCGCTGCTGGTACGTCCCGCGACTTATTTTCGGTGCCGATAAAAACGCCGAAACGAAGCGAAAAACAAACATTGAAAACTTTCGGTCCCCTCCCCGCGATGGTATATCTCTTGACATTGACCACGGCTAACCACAACATTCCCACTATATCCCCCCACTCCAATACAGTCACGCTCCCCAAGCGAGACGCGAGACACTTAGCACCCCCTAAAACCATGGACATGGCGGTACGTCAAGACCCCCTTCATCTGTCGTGGCTTTTTTTTTCATTCCGCTCGAAAGATTTTCGGGGGTTACAAAAAAAGCGTTTCGTTTTTCCCATTCTTCACTCGTCTTCGCTCACCAACACTATGCTTCCTTCTGAATAACATTACAGGAGTGGGACGACTGGGGCGTTACGAGTGCGGTGAGTAGGGTGCTCGGTAATTTCGGCGATAAGAGGGAAGGACAATCGAAAAACGACACGAGAGGTACGAGTCACTCCGCCGCGGAGACGCGCGAGATTGGCTCTTCTTCATCTTTCGGGGAAAAACCTCAGTCCCCCGCATCGCTTGATGCGTTCGTCACCGCCACGAGCGCTGAGGCGGTGAGCCTAGTGGGCCGCTCATTCCTCGCCCTGGGCAACGCGGTGGTTGACGGAATAGAAGGCACCGCGGATTTCGTGCACAACGCGGCGAAGCAAGCGGACCGCATCGCGAACCGGGTGAGTAATTCGCCAAGCGGGGGGCGGAACGGTCAGGGCGGAGGGTTCAGTAAAGTGCTTTCAAACCTATCCCCAACTGGGGGACGGTCCAGGGGCTCGCCTGGCAAATCCCGTTCTCTCTCAGCGCGGTCGCCCTTGAAGGGGTTCAAGAAAGGAAACCTGAGATCACCTTCAAAGGCTGCGTCGAAAGCAGCTTTGGTCGAGGCACTTTCGGGATCGAAATCTGACGAGTGGGGCTGGGGTGCTGATAACTTGCCCTCGAAGGACGAGCTTCGGGGGGCGGTTTCCTCCGCGGTGGCGCACTACCGACGAGAGCTAGATTCCACGAATAACGATAACAAGGAACTGAGGGAGGACCTCTCAAAGCTGAGAGCTGAGTTATTAGAAAAAAACGAAGAAGTCGAGTGTTTGAAGAAGCAAAACCTTGGGTTGCAGCGCAGACAAGCGCAGCGCGACCACGATAGTGAAGCAACAGACCCCCTAGCGGAACAGGTACGAAACCAACTAACACAGCTGGTTACGGAGAAAGGGTTGCTGAAACAAGAGAACGACTTGCTTTGGAGGGAGAACGAGTCGCTTCAAGAGCTGTTGATGCATTCAAACATGGCCGCCACCGCGGAGGCGATGTACCAAGAAGGGGGGGCTTTGGCGGACCTAGTGGGAACGGCGCAGACGCAACAGCTGGAGTTTGAGGGGGTTATATCGGAGGTTGATGGGAAAGTTGCTGAGAAGAGTGTTGAGGAGGTTACGGAGGGTGTTACATCGGATGCTACATCAGAGGTTACTGCAGAGGTTGCGCCTGATGTTGACCTTCCGAACGACCGCGACATCCCTGCTGAACTCCAAACTGAACTCGCGGTTGAGTCCACTTCCCAGCCCCTGGAAACAGTTCCCGCGACGCTTGCGGAAGCCCAAGAGGTTGACCAAGGGGATGGTTCGCTGGTTGATAAAAACGTTGATGTCGCCGATACGAACGTTGAGTCCACCGGCAAAAACCTCGACCCCATCGAAGGTAAGGAAAACGTGCAGGTCAAGTCCATCGCAACCGCCGACGCAAACGAAGCGCCCGCCGCGAAGACGAAAGGAGGAAAAATGAAGAAAGGACGGAAGGGGAAGAAATGATTTGAAGCTGTATGTACGACGAATAGTCACAACGTAAATTGAAATGTAACTCAAGTAACAATAAACACGCGTGCACAGGGACATCAAGAACCACCTATATCAGGTCCTCGCTCTCGGTCATGACCTGTTCCTGCGACGGAAGCGGGATGCCGGCGACGGGACAACACTCCACGCCGATGTGCGGCCTGGTGATGGCGTGTACCTGTTGTTGCGCCAACTCAGGGTTGTTCACCCACGTGTCGTAGAACGTGAACGGACACTTCGCTACACCTTTGTCGCCGTCACCGGAGGCGTACACACCGGTGTACCCCCTGTGAAGTAGCTTGAACAAGTGGTTCTGGGACTGGTCGTTCTGTCTCGCGTCCCGAATGGCGCTGATTGACAGCTGCGCGTACTGAACGCCGTCCGTTTCCGTTCCGCACTCGCCCAGCGTCCTCCCATCATTACCCACAATCGCACTGTGCCCGAAGTAACAGTAAACTCCATCATTACCACTAGCATTAGCCACCGCGACGTACACGTTGTTCATCCACGCCATGCACTTTGCGACCATGATTTGCTGTTCCTTCGCCGGGTACATATAACCCTGGCAACGCACGATTAACTCAGCGCCTTTCATGGCGCAGTCTCGCCAGATTTCCGGGTAGTTCCCGTCGTCGCAGATGATCAAACTCATCTTGATTCCTTTCGGGCCGGTGGTGACGTACGTGCAATCGCCGGGGTACCAGCCCTCGATGGGGCACCACGGGAGGATTTTGCGGTACTTCTGCACGATTTCGCCGAGGTCGTTGATTAATACCAACGTGTTGTAAGGCTTCGTTTAAGGGATTTGTTCGGTCAGTCACTGCTCTCCGGAAGGTTGATAGATATGCAATCGAAACTTGAAAGGTGTTGCTCCTTGGTGAGGGTGAAAGTTGGGCATACCTGCTTCTTGGGGTCTTCGTGCTTCTCTCCCGTCAATGAGAAAACTCCCCATACTTTGGTTTTCTTGCACGCTTCGGCGAACATATCGGTTATCGGGCCGGGGATATCCACCGCGGTTGAGAACATCTCGTCGCGGTCGTACATGATTCCTTGCGTTGAGTACTCGGGGAACACGATTAGGTCCATGCCGGGGAGGCCTTGCTTCATGCCTTCGATTTTTTGACAGATCGCTTTTGCATTCTCATGGACATCCTCGATTGTGTGCAACCTTGGCATCTTGTACTGGTACACGCACACGCCCACGGTGTCGGGGGAGCTGGAGATGTCGCCGTGGCGGGACATGGTTAGGGTTTTGGTGGAGTGTGTTTTGAAGGTTGCGTGCTTGCGTCTTGAGGGGGAGGGGGACTGCAGCGGGTTGTCGGACATCGCGTTTTCGCAATTTCACCGAAAGGTCGCGCGAAAGGGCCAAAAAAATGCCGACAAAAACCGTTTTTCTTGGAAACGTCCGTCTCCATTTTTCGTTGCTTTCTCAATCGAGATCTGGCAAACCACAAAGGCGGGCGCAGCACCCACCACCCACCCGTGTTGTGCTCACTTCGGGTCTCTGGACAACGGCATCACGCAACGTCCAAAATGTCCACGAAGAAACAGAATAAGTACCAGAAGGAGCACTACATGTACAACACGTACGAGGCTTTCATCGACGAGTCAGAGGAAAATATTGTCGCTCGACTGCTTGTTTTGCGCGACACGCCGAGGGATATTCGAGAGCGCATCGAGCGGCTGGTGCGACATGCTGAGTGGCGCGTGTACCGCGATGAGCGTAAACACGAATGGCAAAACATGCGCCAGCGTAAGAAGGATTTGATCAAGGAGATCTCGCGGTTTGGGTGCTATTTGCGTGAAGACAGTCGGTTGTGCGCCAACTTCATCTACGGCGGTCTGTACGATCACAACAAGAACCGTCCATGGACCGCGAGAATGGTGGCGCGGCGGATGGCTGAGATGACATACGTGTACGAGTGGTGCGATGCGTATCAAGCTGAGTTGATTGCCGAGTGGAAAATAGCTTCAGCTGTGTATCACGATGACATGAACGAAGACGAGCGCGAAGAGGCGAACGAAACGTCAATCGGGTACCGAAGTTTTGAGACGTTCGAACGTAATCTCGCGAACGACTGGTCAGACTTTCCCGAGAAATGGCCGTGGCTCACACCGGAACAACTCAAGAAAAACGCGGAAAGCGACACTGACAATTCCACCTCTGAGGAGTTTGACGCCGATTACGACGAAGACGATTACGACGAGGACGACGAAGAGGACGATTGGCACGACGACGACGAGGAAAATTCCTATTTCGATTTCGATTTCCATGAAGATGGCGATCATTTCGCTGAAGATGCCGCGGACGAATTTTAAGCTCCTCTTGAAATGACACGACGCGCGACTGCCATGATCTATGTCTTGCACAGTCTTTCCTGATTACTTTCTTTCATCTTACTTTACCGTCCTCTTCGTTCGTTCTCGGGGTCGTACATCTCGTCGCGCTCGGCGCCTAAGACTGTTTGCCCGTACGAAGCGACAGGCGCATTGTACGACGCTACAGGAGATGACCCTCCAGAAGACACTGTACCTCCACTCACCGCCACCGCGGCTACTTTAGTTTCAACCGCGCCTCCTAGAACCGACCCCCTCCATCCCTGCGGCATGAACACGGTGTCGCCCGCGACGCACCGCCGGGCAACCGCGCCGTCGCCGTCAACCACGAAAACCTCGCCTTCCACCACGAAATTCACTTCACACGTGTTCCCGTCGTTCGCGACGTCACAGACACCATGCGCAGGCAACACCCACGCCCCCGCTCGGAACCCGCTGACGTCGTACGCAGCGGCTTCAAAGCGGTTACCTCCAGGTGTCGGTGATGTGATTCCCTCCACGAGTTCCGAAAAAGGTTTCACCACCGGTCGCTTCGACGCGCCTTCTTTGTCGTCATGCGCGTGCGTGAGCCAGATTTTGTGGATGTGCTCCGTGATGTCCCAGCGGCCGTACCATCCTTTTGATAATACCACGACATCACCGGGGCCGAACGGGTGAGGCGTGCCATCAGGGTCGCTCACCGACCCGTTGCCGGATAGAACGTAGAACCACTCAGTCGATGGTCTGGCGTTGGGACTGTCCCAGCCCCCGGGAGTGCACGCCCAAGACCCACAAGCCGCGTTCCCATCAAGCGCACCCTTAACGAAAGGCCGGCCGTAATCGTGCGGGTCCCCAACGTCAACGTTCGACCGCGGGCCTTTCAGCTCCAGCTGTGTCATGTCGAAGTGCGAAAAAGGTGCGGCATGGAACGATGGGACGGCCGATGACGGATCGACGGTGGTGGTCACCGCAGACGCGACCACGCGAACGCGCGCCCCCGTGTGGGTAGAGCGCACGCGACGCGCTGTTAGGGGGGTGATACCCACGTGGAGGTGTGCGCCAAGCGCCATCGAAGAGGACATGATGTCAAGAGATGTCAAGTCGACTTGGTGCGTGCCGCGCGATCGCAGATCTGTTGTGGATAAAGCGTTTCGGGACGACAGCTGTTCTTGGAATTTCCATCTCAGGATTCCCGAAATGGAATCACTTCTCCCCTCGCATCACATGGCTGCGAAGGCACCGCCCGCAAAGGCCAAGGCGAAGAAAGGTTTCGACCCCAACGCCGTGGGGGTGTTCTCCTACCTTGGCTCGCACCATGTCAACACCGACTACGGCCTCGGTCCGAACGCGATCGGTACGTATGGGGGACACCCTCAACCCCAATCCAAATCCCCACGCATTCGATTCGCCCCCGATTCTGACATCCCCGTCCCCAAAATCGATTGCAGATCTCCCCGGCCGCTGGAACGGCATCCAGATGACGCACGGCATCCCCGACCCTCATCCGTTGCACGGTACCGCGATTGACATTGAAGTCAAGCGGCTTGGCGAGAACGACCCTTACGTGGACCCGGGTAAACACGACCGGGCCGCCGCGCACGCCTCGGTAGCAAAGAGAGTTTCCGAAAAAGGCTTCTTCCCTCCGAAGGGAAGTTATGGTGAACTACTCGGTCCGCGGTACGAAAACATCAATGAGGGCGACGAGAAGGATGAGCTAGGGGCGACTGGGGCGGAACGCAAGGCTAAACTGAAGAAGCTACCGAAGCGGGGCATGTACACCGCGCCTGGAAAGAAGGGATGTTCGAACACACCCGGGGTCACCATCGGAAAGAAATTCGACTCATTCCCCGAGACGTACCAACCTGCGCGGGAATTGAGTAAAAAAGCAAATGAAAAAGCCAGAGCTCGTATCGAAATCCCGTGGGGCGCCGGTGCCGCTGGGAACGCCATCGGCCGTGACTTCGACGCGATGATGCAGAACGTGACGTATGAATCTGGGGCGTGGGCGGAGAAGCAGCGGAACAAAAAGACCGGTAACGCGATTGACGCCCCTAAACCATTCAAACCGGGCGGGTCAAAGATGGCAGATGTCAAGAATTACCCGTACCAACCAGATCCGCACGACTACGAGAAGGAACGGAGACTGAAAGCCTGGGCGGACCAGAAAAAGGCGGGGACGTTTAAGCCTCCTGCAGGGGCGAAAAGCACAATGCAATCGAGTATTTCGAAGTACGACAAAGGGACCTGGTCCGCGCCGAGCTCGTTGCGAGAAACGCAACTGATCAAATAGATTGTAAATTATTGAAGACGTAAAATCGGCACCGAATCTCATCTATGACGTCATTCCATCCATCACGCGCTCCACCATGTCCGCGATGATGGCGCCTTCGCTGGCGTCTCCGTTGCGCGTAAGCTCCAGACACAACGTTCGAGGTTCACGCAGACACTCCATGCCCATCTCCGCCGAGTCCGGCTCCATCCGAAGAGAGGTCCTGACCCGCGGAGACCGGGGAAAACTCAACACGACGGATGACGTAAGTGAGCATTCTTTCTGTAAACTCTCTTGCAGCCTATCATCACTACACTGAGATATACTTTACAGTCAACAAGTGACTGACCGTGACACCTCCTCTCCTCCTTCACAGCGAAACTTCTACTCATTGCCCCGAATCTGCACGCACGTGGACGACGCGTTTTTAAACCAGCTCACCGAGCTGTACCGCCAGAAAATACCGAAAGGTGGTGCTGTATTTGACATCTGTTCATCCTGGATCAGCCATTTACCCGAAGAGGTTGAGTACTCCAAGGTCGTGGGCCACGGCATGAACGCGGAGGAGCTTCAAAAAAACTCCAGGCTAGACCATTTCATCGTCAAGAATCTCAACACGGAGGAGATTAAGTTCGCGGCCCCTGATAAATCGTACGACGCCGTGCTGTGCTGCGTTTCCATTCAATATTTACAAAAACCAGAAGAAGTGTTCGCGGAGGTGTACCGGGTTTTGAAACCAGGAGGCTTGTTCATCGTCAGCTTCAGTAACAGGATGTTCTACGAGAAGGCATTAGCTGCGTGGCGCGATGGAACAGGTAAGTTTTGTTCTTTTCTTTCTCTCAATGTGTGCCCAGACAAAAGACGACTGACTCTTTCCAAAAACCTCACAGGATATTCGCGATCGCAATTAGTGAAACAATATTTCGGCGCCGTGGAGGGTTTTACTAAGCCGGAAGTGATTACCGAAGTGGGAGGTGCGCCGGACGTATCGCTAATGGGCAAGCTTCAGAACTTTTTCAAGAGGACGCAGGGGGATCCGTTCTACGCCGTCGTCGCGCACCGGAACTTCAAGCCCGTAGAAGGGAAGATAGACATTATTCACTCTAAATGAGAGTTCAATTCTTTGCTACAACTCTATGGCGTCTTCAAATTCAGTAATACCTGTAGCACCTTTACTCTCGTTTTCCGTGAAACCCCCCACATCTAAGAACCCACCTCCCCCCACCGCCCTTCTCTCACCCACGTCACTCCCCGTGGGAACTATGTGTTCCATCGCGTTCAAGGCGTCGCGCCACGTAGCGTCTTTTGTCCAGTTCGCGCTTTTCACATTCAGATTCATTTTAGAAACGCGAAGCATCGCGCGCAAAACGGTATCGTCCGAGGAGTCCGAGGAGTCTGAGGTGATATCGATACCGGCCGTCACTCGTTTCGCCCAATCCTGCAACCCCGGAAACATGTCCCAAAAAACCTCCCCCGCGAGTTCGCCCAGCCGTTCACTGACCAACCCTTTCGATGCGCCGTCCGCCGCATTCCGCAACGCGGCGATACCTGCGGCGACGACGCCAAAAGCTTCGTGGTTGTCCATTTCGTTTTTTATATTTTTGTCCAAGGTTTCCCTGCTGCTCTCGATTATTCGTTTGACTAAAAACCCACAAGCTTCGCACCCGTTCGCGTCTTGAAACGCATCAAGCCCAGCAGGCGTTTCCGTAACTTGCAACAGATAAGGCAACAGGAAGCGAACAACCAGGGCGCGCGCATTTGGGGAGGGGGCGAGAGGCGAGTGGTTCTTTTTGTCTTCCGAGGCATTACTTCCCCCAGAGAACAGTTTGGGCAACAAGCGGTTCACGCGTCGTTCGTGCGGCTCGGGGAGCTCGGCGAGAAACGAGGATAGTGCCCGGGTGGTGGCGAGGAAAACAGCAGGGTCATTCGTTGTGGACTCTGTTGTGGACTCGTGTGGTTCTTGAGCCGTTTCTTGAGTCATTTCTTGAGTTATCCGATTTTCAGCGCAAATTTCCAAATATTCGAGAAGCGACCCCGCGACGTCGGCCAGCACGCCAACCGCGGCGCTCGCGGTTTCCGACGAAAGAAGAGAGCCACCTGTTTGGTTCGCTGAGTTAATAGACCCAATAGACCCTTCATTCATCTCATTTTCCTCCCCCGCCTCCACATCAGCAGCCAACGCCCCTACTAACCTCTCATACACCACTAACGGTACGTGTAGCATTCTTCGCGCGTGTCGCCGGACCTCGAAGTCGTCACGCGTCAAGTCGTGCAAAAGCACGGAGGTTTCGATCCGCGTCAACTCCAACACTAAACGGAAAAAAGAAACGACCTTCTTCGGGGTCGCCGTTTTATTCCCCGATTCTTTGTCAGTCACTTTGTCACCCCCCCCCACCCCTACCCCTAACGCATCCACGCAAAGCCACCTCGGCCCGACCAAGTCACACACGGCGGCGCACAAGTCGAGTGCGACGTGTCTCAGTTCCCGCGGCGCTTTCGCCGTGAGCACCGAGTGCACGCCGCCGCGAAGGTCGTCCAGCCAACTTGGGGTTTCGGCAGTCGTTTCGGTGCTCGATTTTGAAGTTTTCGGTCGGGCAACCTTGAGGAGCTCGCCTGTGAGTCTCCCGTGAGGCACGCGCGCGGGTAACGCTGATAGCACGAGCGATAAACACCGCAGCGCTTCTATTTGTTTCGGCTCGCCGGGTGACGAGGCGAACGTTTTCGCTAACCATGGAACAACGCGCGCCACGGCTTTGTTTGTTTTTTGAATTTTTTTATCATCATCGTTGTTCTTTTCAGGGCTATGTATAATATTATTACACGCCCCTGGTGATTCCAACAGCATAGAGAGCAGAGTCATGGCGCCGAGAAGCGGAAGCGCTTGGTCGGGGTCGGTTTCTGTATTTCCGGCGGAGCCGGCGGCGGCGGCGGCGGCGGCGGCCGAGGCGGCGATGACGCCCGCGTCCGCGGCGATCGCGGCAGCGACTTCCCCTCCCGCGGCGATTACGTTTGTCGCTGCTTCGCAAGCATCCGCTATGGCTGATGATGGCAGGTTTAAATACCGCCCTTTCCGTCCCATCGCCGCGGCGAACAGCGGAAGGCGCTCGACCATCGAAACATCAGTCGCGACTTCGTTGGATTTGCTCAAAGCTGCGCACGTCGCCAGCGCCAAGCAGTGACTCGCGGTGGCTTGCTGTGCTTTTTCGTCCGTATCATTGTCACCGGCAGTGTCACCGGCAGTATCACCTGCAGGGCCTTCGACCGGCGCTGCCCTGAGCATGGACGTGACGAACGAAGAGAATCCCGTCGCGCCGTACACCTTCGTTAGCACCGCATCATCCGCCGCATCCGGTATCAGCCTCGTGACTAAAAGCATACCCACGAACTTCCGTTCGCGGCTGTCACTGGACAACAACCGCACGCACTCCTCAATTGTAGCTTGTGCCTTGACATCCTCCTCGTCGCCCATTTTGAGATGCAGCGGCGAGGTGCGCCACGATCTGATTGCAACGTCGGCGGTTCCCACAAAAAGAAAGCGAAAACTTTTTCACTTCAGTCCGCGCAGGGCGGTCGTCGCGCACCTACGCGATGCGTCGCTATGCGTTTGACCTCGGTCTTGACGCGTTAGTGTTCGCGGTCACCGTAACGCACGTGTTCATCGCCCCATACGCAAAAGTCGAGGAGAGCTTCAACCTCCAAGCCACGCACGATGTTGTGTACCACGGCTGGGCACTTTCGAAATACGACCATCACCAATTTCCCGGAGTCGTGCCACGGACCTTCATCGGTGCGATGTGTTTGGCGTTGGTCACTAAACCGTTGCACTCATTGCTTGTCGCGTCACACCTATTCCCACCCGACTCAACCTTCGGCACGAAGATCCACGCGCAAATTACGTGTCGCTTGGTGTTAGCGATGACAGTCGTCGCCGCGCTGGGGAGATTTCGCCGAGTGCTCTCAAAGAATTTTGGAAAAGAAGTTGGCATAGCTTTTGCAGTGATAACGTCAACACAATTCCACCTCCCCTTCTACGCCAGCCGCACTTTTCCGAACACGTTCGCGCTGGTGCTCACGACGTTTGCGCTGGCGGACTGGATGGAGGCACACTTTGAGGGGAATGGGATGGAACAATGTGTCACGAAGACGTCTCAACTTAATGGCGTCGAAGAATGCCAAAAAAATAACAAAGTCGATTACAGAAACTATCGCGCCGTGTTTCTCCTCACCCTCGCGTCCGTTGTTTTCCGGTGCGACGTTTTACTTCTACTCGCGCCGGTTGGTATTCACATGTTGGCGATGCGGAGCATGAGCGTTACAAAAGCCGTTTTATTCGGCGCGAAGTGCGTAGTGGGGTGCCTGGCGCTGACCGTCGCGGTGGACACCGCGGCGTGGGCACCGGTTGATTCGGTTTCGGAAAATAATGATTTGGTTTCTGAAAACAATCAGCACTGGCCCGGCGCCACCGGTTTCTTCTGGCCCGAGGGAACCGTTTTCTGGTTCAACACCTACGAAAATCGAAGCGGGGAGTGGGGCGTGTCGCCCTGGTATTGGTATGTGTTAAACGCGTTACCGCGAGCATTGCTGGGCGCGTTCCCGTTTGCGTTCATAGGGGCGTGGTGCGACGCGCGCGTTAAACCGATTTTTTGGATTCCTGTTGTTTTTGTCACGCTCTACTCCGTACTGCCGCACAAAGAACTGCGGTTCGTTTTTCCCGCTTTGCCCATGTTCAACGCGTGCGCCGCGGTGGGGGTGGTGTACGTGTGGAGGAGGTGGGTGGCCAGAACGAAGAAAGATGGGGGGAAGAAGGATATTGGGAAGAAGAAGGGTAATACTTCCAAAGGTACTTCCAAGGGAAGGAGTATTCTTCGCGATTTGGTAACCACGAGTTTCACAGTGAAACTTCTCTTCGCCGTAAGCTTTATTACTTCGTTACTTGCGCACGTGTTGTTCCTTACCGCCGCGTCGCTGAACTACCCAGGCGGTGTGGCGTTCGGAAACATGCATCGAAATGTTGGTAATTTTATTCAGACTGACCGCCGTACAAAAAACATAAGAGTACACGTCGACGTCGCGGCGGCGATGACGGGCGTCAGCAGGTTCGGGGAATCGGTTGATAGGAGAAGTGACACGGAGGTTGATAGTGACGTTCACAGAGACGTTGTTAGGATACGTGACGTTGACTGGAAGACAAGACACCACTTCGTATACTCCAAGGCTGAAGGCCTAGATGTCGACGATTTCCAGTCCAGTTTGTTCGACTTGTTGGTCAGCGCTACGAAATCAATTCCGGGATATAAAGTCGTCGACGAAACCGCTGGGTACGCCGGCGTTCGATTAATAAAATGGAAAAGCGTTCCGGTTTTTGTGTCAGTCAAGAGTGAACCCAGAATTTGGACGCACGTCAGGGAGGTGAACAAGGTTACGGAAGACAAAGCGTGTGCGAGTAAATTAGAGGAGTGTAGCGTAGCTAGCGGCGATAGGGGGGAGAGTGACGAGTGAAATAAAATGAGTCTCTGAGATTGAAAGTTACCGACTCGAAATCTTCGTCAGCGTTTCGGGAGCTGACGAGCCGCGTACAAGCGGATTCGACCACAGTTGTACCGCGCACGGTTAGACTTCCGCGTGCGGGTCACACGTTAACGGTCTTCCCTGCTTCCGTGTTAGTGTAGTTTGCCTTCCGCTCAGGCCCCACTTTCGGCACCATGCCCAGCGCGGACCCGACCGAGCGTTCGCTCCCAGGCGCCTCATTGCTGAGCACCGGGCACAACCTGGATTTAATCCGAGACGGCAGGGCGCGAGGCGGACGAAGGGTCGGGCAGTACGCCCCCCAGAACTTCCCCCAAAAACCATCGCCGCTGCCGAATGAAAGCCAGTGGAGCGAAATGTACGTCGAGATGAAGCCGGTGATGTCGAGACAAGACACCAATACGCGTCTTGTCACCCACCCACAATCCACATTCTCGTTCCCCCGTTCAAACGGGATGATAACTGGTGCTTTTGGGGTTTAATTCGAGGCGCGGACAAAGTTGACTTTTTTTCGATTCTCACTTTGATTTGTGCATGGATACTAACCCTTACAATTATAACCCCAACAAACCTCGTAAACCCTACCCCCACAGGAAGATGAAGCGTATCCCCATGCCCCCCAGTACGTCCCCGTGGGCGCGGGACGACACCAGCTCAACGATGGTCGACCGCGTTCAGTTCCATTCCCGACGCGCGAAGGGAGATTTCACGCGCAACGACACGCATTTCGCGGAACCTTGGGCGACTGACCTTGAAGACGCCGGCGTACCCCCCCCGGGGTTCTTCGGCAACGGGTGGAAGCACCCTGACCGGCCGCCGAGGAGCATACCGCCGAGCACGTTACCCTACGCCACGAACTTTTTAGAATTGCCGCATCCAGAAATCTCATTGAAACCAAATCAAGAGAAGATCCACCCCACTGATTTCAACCGCATCCACAAGCACAAGTTACAGAGCACGGGAATGGCATTTTTGGAAAAGCGACCGGAGGAAGAGGCTGGGAACTTCTCACAAGAAGCGCGGAAAGACTACCTCAATGAGCTGAAAGCGCAGATGGACGGGCAGAAGGCGGATCGGCGGATGGAAAAGCTGAAACACTGGGGGTGGAACGTGGGCAGAGCCCCAGACCCGCGACGAAAGATTTTCGAAAAGTTTGATTACGACGGAAGTGGGACGTTGACCATCGAAGAACTCAAAAAGGTTGTGCGCCACCCCAGGGTAATCGCCGCGTTTCAGCTCCCGAAAGCCATGAACCACGAAGAGCTTGAGGAGTTTTGCGACGAAATCGACATCAACGGCGACGGGGTTATCGACTTCGAAGAGTTTATCGAATTCATCGACGCAAAAGCCGGAGAGAGGGCAGGGGCGAGCGACGTGGTCGGCATGGAAGGCGCGGGGCCGCACTCGCTGCGGAAACTCAAAAACGAACTTTAGAGGAGGTGTGGTGGGGTCTATAGGTGTGAAAAGGAGTACAACTACGTGAAAGGCGGACTGTACGCGAGGGGCAAACTGTATTATGAGATATTTAAGCGTCATCCTCGTCTTCATCCTCCCCAGCGCTTGCTAACTCCCCCTCATCATACCTCTCCACGATATCATCCACCTGTTCGTCCAAGTCATCCCCGCCCTCCAGTTCGAACGAGTAGTCGATTACCGGGAACATGGGGTCGTACCCGGCGCGCACGGCTTGACGAAGCAAATCGGCTCGTGCGGGAGAAACGCCGTTTGATGACTCTTCTATTTGCGTCTCTTCCGCTTCTCCTCTATCGTGACTACTCCTGAGTCTGGACAACGCGTCCCTGCGACACGCCGCCGCGGCTCTCGCGGCGTATTCGGGTTCCATGGTTGTCGGATCCACCATCAAATCTAAGTTGAGAAGGGTTTCGAGTTCCGTTTCAGAATCGGAACCAAGAGCGTTTAAAGCCGCGGGAGTGTTCGCTGTTTCAGAGAGTGCGTCGTCGTCAGAATCAGCAAACTCGTACCCCGTAGATGCATGCGCTAATTGCGGCTGCGCCGGGTACCTGATATTTCCCCCCGGCAACGGGTCCGCAACGCGATTACCTTTCTCAAACTCATCCTCCACGCTTTCGACGTACGGCGATTCGCTGAATCGGCGGTTGGGCTGATTTGGCATCCCCGGCGGCGGCTCGGGGACGTCTGGCGGAATGCCGTCGGGCGTTTCTGGATAGCCAGCTTTCGTTTTGGTGTTGCTCACCACTTCGTTCGCACCCTGTTGATAGCCCAACGCCTTTTCCTCCGCCAACTCCGAGGCAACGGCGATAAGCTCTTCAGCTGCTTTCGCATCCATTTCAGACATTTCAGGGGGAGCTTCCGTTGCTTCGGGTTCTTCCGGTTCTTTCGCAACTCCTTTTTTCTCTTTCTTTTCATTTTTCTTCCCCTTCTTGGCGTCCTTTTTCTGTTGTTTCTTCAAACACTTCAGCTCCTTTGCAGAGAGTTCTGGTGAAGGGTCAGACGTTTCCGTAACGCTTTCCGTAACGCCTTCCGTAACACTTTCCATAACGCCTTCCTCAACCTCAAGCTCACCAGTGGACGTCCCTGTCGTATGAGTAGTTACCCTCGTCGTAGTTAACCTCGGCGGCGTGTCCCTCACGTCGTACTCTGCGAACGAATTGTCAACCTCACCTGTTTGGACAGCCCGCCCGTACGCGAGCGCCTTGCTCAGCGGCGACTTGGGCGAGCCCCTTACCGCGACTTGCCTGCGTGCGTACCCATAAGCGCCTTTGTCCTCTGTAAACCCATACCCGCGCAACCCGCCCATCAAATCACGCGCGCGTGATTCTCGGACTCGCAATCTTGAACCATCTGATAACTCACCCCCATCGCTCATGGCGAACATCTCGCTCTGTAACGTCTCCACGGCGTCGGTAAGCGCCTGGATCACGCGTTGTTGTTCCTCTACTACTAATCGGGCGGCACCGGGAGGCAACGATTGTGCGATGACGGAGGGCTTCACGGGCGAGCGTGCGGCTGGAGACTGCAGGTATGGAGACCTCGCGCCGCTCCGGAGACCGCTTGGAGACGAGACGCCGGCGCGCGCGGCGAGCTTAGCGTTCGCCGCTGCCGCGCGCGCCGCGCTGATCGCCGCGGCGGTCTCGTACGGAGTCCGGGGGGCGGAGCCGTACAAAGGCGCCCACTCGGGGGAGTTGTGTTTTGTAGAGCTCATGGCTATGTCATGTAAACCTCCTTGTATCGTCGATGGTGAGGGAGTTGCTTTGTCGCCTCGGCGTTGCTCTTCGGGCGATCCGAACCGTTTCAGCTTTACAGGTCCCGAGTTGCTCGACTCGAGTGTCTCTTCAACCGCCGTGGCTTTCCGTTCCACGCGCAGGGACGCCACTGGTGCTGTTTTCGCCTGTGCAGGCTCACCAGGCACACACACAAACTCAGCGGCGAAATCCGCGAATTTCTTGCCTTCCTTCTTCACGACGGAAACGTCGAAACAAACGGGTTGCTTTGCTTTTATTTTTCGAGAAACTAAATTCTCTTCGTCTTTCTCATCCCCGGGCGGATACACAACGCACAGAAAGGCACCCCGCTGGAACGCTTTGTCACTCAATGCGCTGCTGTTCACGAATCTACAACACGAACTCCACACCGCGAGGTGCGTAGGATTACTCACCCCGGAAACCCAGCACCCGACGAGCGGAGTTCCGTACGCGCGCGATTCGAGTTCGTCCAGACAAATCAATCGTCGCGTTTGGTCCATGGTCAGGTACCCGGTTTTTATCAAAGTTTTCGCTGAGTCCGAACTCGTATTGTTACTATGCTCCATTAGCTCCCGGTGCAGTGGCGAGTCCGCCATGCGGGGCGGGGCAATCGGGGCCATGGAGAACATAGCCGTCGGCGTCCGCGTCGCGATGGAAACCACAAGCTGGTTGTTTTCACTTTTCGACGCCGCCACGCGCACTGGCCAAACCGCCCCGGTTGTCAAATTAACGTGTCGTGACATGACCTCGTTGATTTCATCGTTTACGTCGTTTACGTCATCTGAGGCTGTGTCATCACCGGTAGCGATATTCTCAGGAATAAAAGCGCACTGCGTTTCTAACTTAGTTCTGAGGGTATCGAGAGTCTCTGTTTCTGCTGGTGATAGTGACGTGAGTGAAACGCTCGCGGGCGCCGACCACGTCTCCGTGAAGTTCAAAGGAATTTCCGCAGAGGTACTTCTACCTGATACATCACAGCCCTCCCCAGCGCTACTTCCAACCCCGGCGAGTTCCAGCAACGTGGATGCCACCGGTTCACCCCTTTCGTCCAGCCCAGGCCGCCCAGAGTGGAACGTTCCGTAAACGTTTACAGACGCGACGCCGCCCTTGGTCGCTTTTGCTTTCGCTTTTTTTACAAACGCATCAATCTGTTTCGTCGCGCTTCCGTCAAAACAAACCACAGGCGCGTGTGCGTGTGCGGTTATCTGTACCAATTGGCCAACCGGAGAAGTATCCCACATCACGGACCGAGTAGCGGGAAAGCGGAACGGCGCGATGCCGTTGGTTGTGGCGTGCGACGACGCGGCGGTGGATGTATTTTCGCTGACAGTATTTTCCCGACTGTCCCTCAATCCATAATCTCGATGCGATCCTCGATCCATCTGTTCCTTCGGCAAGTACCGGAGCGACCGAATGTACCGCACCGCGTCGCATGCGTTGTAATCAGATTCAGGGTATACCGTGCGGCGCGCCTGACGGGCGATCACGTGCGCGGTCGGGTCATGATGCCGCGTACCCTTGGTCGGCAAAAAGTACGCAGAAGCAGAAGCGGTGTTTGAAGCTCCTCCGATCGCATCGCGATTCGTGTCTGCAACCGTGGTGTACCGTGCACTCACTTCACTGGCAAACTCGCCTTCGCCGTCACGTGCGTTCCACGCCATCCTCGCCGCGACGATCCCTAACACCGACGCCTCACGTCGGTGCTCACTCAGGAGTGAGCGAGGGACAAGACCCAAGGACCCTCCAAGGATTTTGAGCGCCAAAAGTTGGCACAGCAGCAGACAGCGAACAACAACCTATAGCGTGCTGCACGAGCCAATGATCTTCGATCCGACTTGTCGCACTCCGAAGCTATCCACCGCCCGCCGCGCTCCCTGGGCCACTCGCACGCGCGCGACGTCGGTACATACGGACAATCTCTCGTCAACACAGGCGCTAACTTGTCGTTTCTTGTCACAGCATGTCTCTCTCCATGGTGAGCGGGACATACGCGTTGGGGGCTTCGAATCCTCCAGGTGCAAACAGCGCGATCGCGCGTCGTCGTGGCATCGCGCAGACGCGTCACACTGGACCCTCTGGGGTCACGGCTCACAGGGGGTGTCACACTACTCCTAGGGCCACCGACCCTGCCGTTTCCACTCCCACTACGTCCAAGGACTCTCGTGTTCAAGATGACTTCGATGCGTTGTGGCAATGGCTTGAGTCTAACGGTGTTGATGTTTCCAAAACATCGCCAAAGCTGATGGATGACGCGGACGGCGGACGGCAGTGGGGATTAGTCGCTGCGAAAGATCTGGGTTCAGGTGAAGCTGTGCTGCAGGTTCCTGAGACGCTGTGGATGACCAAGGACACGGCGTTGAAATCGCCAGTAGGAGCGCTTTTGCAAGACCAGCCCGCGTGGGTTTTGCTAGGGTGTCAATTGTTGCACGAGAAATCGATTAACGAAAAATCGAAATGGAACGAGTACATCAAATGCCTCCCCGGTACGTTAAGCGCCCCGCTTTTCTGGACCGCGGAGGAACTGGGCCAAATCGCGGGCAGTCAACTGTTCCAGAACGCCGCGGGTTACGACAGTTATGTTCGGGGAACATTCAACGAGTTGAAACAAACCGTGTTCGGCGCGAATCCTACAATCTTTCCATCAGACGTATTTACAGAGTCTGAGTTTTTATGGGCGTTCGGAACCCTACGCGCCCGATGCCTCCCTCCAAGAGACTCGGGCGATGAAATCTCACTAATTCCAGGGCTGGACATGGCGAACCACAGCGGCCTCATGAACGCGGTGTGGACCCTGAATGGAGGAGGACTAGGCTCGGTGTTCGGCGGCGCTGGATCCGGCAACTCGATGTTGTTCCGAACGGATTCGAAAACACAAACCGGCGAGGAGTGCTTAGTGAACTACGGCCCCGCGAAGGTAGATTCGCAATTCGCGCTCGATTTCGGGTTTTGCGATGCTTTTTGCGCTAGACCAGGGTATGTGTTGGGCCCTATCGCTATCCCTGAAACCGACGTCAACGCGTTCGATAAAGGGGACGTCTTGGAAGTCGCGGGGTTGTTGCAAGCGCCGAGTTTTACGCTGAGGGCGTTTGAAGATCCGCCGAATGAATTGAGAATCTTCGCGCGATTGCTCAACGTCAAAGACGAGGACGCGTTCCTGTTAGAAGCGATCTTTCGACAAGAAGCCTGGGGGCTGATTTCCGAGCCAGTTTCCAAAAGTAACGAGCAAGAGGCGTGTACCACTATGATTGGGGGGTGTGAAGTGGCGCTTTCGGGGTACCCGACTAGGGTGGACGAAGACCGGGCGGTGGCGGAGGATCCGGCACAAACAGCAAGAGCTCGCCTTGCCGCTAGAGTCGTGATGGGCGAGAAGCAAGCGTTGACTGAAACCCTGGGGTACTTCATGCAGATCGAGGGTAAGTTGGAGCAGATGGAGTACTACCAGGAAAGGAGGTTACGATCGCTTAATCTGCTGGACAGGGACGGGAATTCAACCTACGATCCGTTTGAAGATACCATGGCGTGAGAGGTAGTCGTGAGAACTTTTCGCTTTAGGTTCGCTCATATTCTTTGACACTTTTTTGTCGTCACGTGTTGTCTGTTTTTACACACTCGCCTACGTGTGGTATATGGTATCAGGGCATCCGTTTGCGAGCAACCAGTCCAACACTTCCCGATGATTGAAATCGCGCGCCTCGTGCGTTGTGTTCGTGTCCCACGGACAGCCGTTCGCGCGCAACCACTTCAGCACCTCGAAGTGACCGCTCTCCGCCACGCACTCGCACGTTTCCTCGTTCCAGGGGCAGCCGTTCTCGCGAGCCCATTTCAATATCTCGAGGTGCCCGCCCTTCGCCACCTTCCTGCACGTGCTCTCGTTCCAATTGCAGTCATTCGCGCGCACCCACTCCAGCATTTCGAGGTGTCCGCCGTGCGCTGCGGCCGCGCAGGCAGCCGCTCGCTCGCAACAATTTTAACTCCGCGAGCTGTCCGCTCCTCGCAGCTGCCTGACAAAGGCGTTCTTTTTTTTGCAGGTGACCCGCCAGTCCCAAGCGCCGCACCGCGCTTAACCATCCAAACTCCGCGGCATGAATTTCATTAGGCTCTATAAACTTAAGCCCCATCGCGGCCACCGCGTCGCGCATCGCACGGCTCACAACTGGCAGCCGTGCTAGATCTGCGGGATCGTCATCGTCAAAATAGTCTTTCACAAGAATGTGCTCCACGACGAGGTGGTTGGGGAGGCCGGGGATGGCTTCTTGCGTCTCGACAAGGCTCGCATCAGCCATGACGGTCAAGATATCACCGCTCACGTCAGTCATCTCGGTATGCCCGCGTCGAAAGACGTCGTAGAGGGTGTCGTGTGCGCGTCGTTGTGCCCGCGGCTTACGAGACCTCGAAATCGCACCGAATAAAAAAATCCCAGTGTTGTTGACTCGGATGCCGTTGGAGACCAGAGTGGATTTAACGGGATGGGGTTGTCATCAGATCGGGAGGCGCCCTCGGTGCCTCTTGCGTTTCACGAGCCCCACTTGTGCGTGTCGTCGCCAGGCGGAGGCGCGCCAGTGCTCGGTCGCCGGTCGCCGCGGACCGGGGCCGAGAGAGGCAGGGCGACCAGCGTACGGGACCGGAAACAAACAGCTGGAGGTTTTCGTGTGTTACGTCTTGAGTGCCCATTTCGTGAGAGGTATTTGAACCTACTCGGGCCCGGGCTCGGCGCGCGCGCCACGCCCGGTTAGTTCGCCATGACCACGACAACCCTGCCTTCCGGCATGCTCCGGTCCGTGCACTTCGACACCAAACCCTCCAGTGGCTTGAAAGATGGCGACCTCGTGGTGTTCCTGGATCCAGTGTCGGGCAAACCGTTCAGCGCGATTCGCGAAGATTTGGACGATGACACTGCGCGAGAAACCTCCGTGTTTCTGTTCGGGGTCGACCATGACGCTGCGGAGGTCCCAGCCGTGACAAGCAAAACCCTGGAGCGCCTTCAAAGCAACGTAAACACGCATTTAGAAGTGCAGCACCACCGTGAGTTTTGGGGTTTCCGGAGCTCGGTCGCGGAGAACCGGCTACTACAAGCCACGCGCAAAGGCGCGTGCCGCATGCGTTTCCACGGCGAAAACTTCGGAACATGGGAAGAGTGGCTTCTTGATGCGAGGTACGTGGAACAAGTGATGAACAGCAAGTGGACCCAAACAGAAGTTGTGTTCCGACACAGACGACTGGAAAAACTCGAGCTAAAAGTTACGGTGGTTCGGTTGGGGGCGTGTACGTACGACGATTCCAACGTCATCTCGAAGAGTATAAGTTCCACGCCGATGCAGTTGAGTCACAGAGGCACTACAGACCCATCCCAATCGCTTCCTCAATCAGCGTACTCGTCACGGTACAACTCACCGGTGACACATGGATCAGTCCGCCCGCCTTTATCCCGCCCGATGCCCGGAACCGGCGCGGAAGGCACGCGGGCCGATGTGACGAAGGAGCACACGTCCGTGCTGCACGCCATGTCAGGCGCCGTAGCGAAGGAGTTCGTAGTGGCGCTGCAGCGTGAGGTCGCCACGAGAGCGGCGTTGGAGCGGGAAGTCCAGGAGATGCACGCGGCGAGTGAAGAGCTTCGGTCATGGACTTTAACTGAACTGGAGCGCTTGAGAAAGTACGGCCAGGACCGCGTTGATGAAATCGCGAACGATACCTTGGAAGCCCGGGACGTCGCGTTGACGGCGCACAAAGCGAGCCGCGGCACGGAACGCGCCGTTGCCGCGGCGTTCGCGAGGCGACGGAAACGAGTCGCGACACAGAAAGCGTTCGGGGCGTTTAAAGAACACGCGGACGCGGAAGCACGGACGAAAAGGTTGTTGCTCCGAGCCGCTTCTCGTATGCAGCAGCGATGCGTTTCTGGCGCTTTTGACCGCTGGTTTGACGTTACCACCGAAAGGAAACGCGCGCGAATCACAGCTGCGAAACACATGACGCGCTGGCGAAACGCATCCGTTTCATCCGCGTTCAGCGCGTGGAGAGCGCTATGGCGCAGATCGGCAATGCGCAACGGCGCGGTGCGGGTCATGACCGCACGAGCGAGGGTCACGACGTTGGCCCCTGCGGTGAGAAAATGGCGCTCAGCGGTTTCGAAAAGAAAATCAATGTCTGCCTCAGAACGCAAAGCGGAGGCAAAGTTTGAGTTTTTGCTCAGACGTGCTCTTGGCAATTCGTTCCACCAATGGTTTGATTTGACACAAAACCAAAAAGTGAAGCGCAGAAGAATCACGAGCGCCACCGCACGTATGGCCCTGAGGCGCGCTCAACGAACCCAACGCGAAGGTCTAAACGCGTGGTCCTCCGTCGCGCACCGATCAATCGACGTGCGCAGAGCCGTGTCTCGCGAAAACGCCAGGGTCGGCCGCAACATCCGCAACAGTTGCTTTTCAAAGTGGAAATTTTTCACGGACAGTAATGTAGGTCTTCGCAAACTCGCCATGCGCACGTTTGCGCTTACCGAGTCCGCGAAACAGTCCACCACGTTCCGAGCGTGGCGCCACTTGGTGTCAGAGAAAAAGAGAGCGACGCAAGTCAAACTTACGAAAGTGTTAACCAGCTGGACCCGACGAGGGGTTTCGAAAGCGTTCAACGCGTGGTGCGATACGTGGCAGACACAGAAACGTCAAAGGGCTTTGCTGCACAGAATAGGGATTCGGTTGCGAAGCAGGCACGTATCGTTGGCTTTTGCCAAGTGGTTCGACCTAACCTCCGACGCAAAAACCGCTCGGGTGCTCATTTCAAAAATTTCGACTCGAATCCAACGCCGCGAAGTGGCCTCCGCGTTTGCGGCTTGGGCTTATTTCTTGGATGAAACCAAGCGGATTACGGTGTTGTTGGGCAAGGCGCTAGGGCGCATGCAGAGCCAGCAAATCGCCATGGCGTTTGGGAGGTGGGTTGAGAAAGTTGAGGACTCCCAGATGGAAGTACACAACCTCAACAAAGCGGTGAAACATTCCGTGAACAGTTCTACGAGATGTTTCTTTGTCGCGTGGAAATATGACGCGTCGCACGCGTCTCGCCAACGCAAGCTCACCAAGCGCGCTTTGATGAAATTCACGCACCGACACCTCTCCTCGTCCTTTGAGACTTGGCGCTCCACCACTCAATTCAACAAACGAGCCAGGGGCGTCGTGCAACGGGTGTTGGAGCGGTGGAAGCGGCGCGCGTTGGTCGCGTCGTTTGATTCCTGGCGAAGCGAAACAGTCGAGGCAAAACAGTACAGACACAAGCTTCAAATCTTCTTCAACCGGTACTCAAGACTGACTCTAAGCTCAGCATTTGACGGGTGGGTTGAAGGTGTTGTTAAATTGCGCAGATCCCGAGTGTTACTCACTAAGGTTGTCTCTAAATGGCAGCGAGGGGTTTTATCTTCCGCGTTCGACACGTGGTTTGACGCCATGACAAAAACGCGCGCGCGCAGGGTGAAGATGGCAACGGTGGTGAAGCGGTGGACCTCACGTGACCTATCAAAAGCCTTCACGCGGTGGCAAAGGCTTCACCAAATAGAAACAGAAGGGAGGAGCGTGTTGGTGAAAGCGTCTGTCGTGCGTCTGTTGGGACGAAGGAGAGGCGACGCGTTCAGGGGGTGGAAGAGACGCGTGAGTGACATAAAATCTGCAAGGAAAAAAGTTGGAGTCGTCATCGAACGGTGGACCCGTTTAAAAGTTTCCTCCGCGTTCGACGGCTGGCGCACCTCGGTTGCTAACAAGATCCGGAAGCGGTACATCACACACGCCGCGGTCGGGCGGTGGACGCACCAAATGGTGGGCGGCGCGTTTGGCGCGTGGCTGGACGCCATGTTGAGCACGCGGCTGTCAACAGAGCTCGCCAACCGCGCAATTCGCAAACTCACAAATAGAACGTTACTCGCCGCGTTCAACGCCTGGGTCCGGAACAGTGAGTTATCCATGATACACACGCAAAAGCTTCAAATCATCATCCAGAGGTGGAGATCGAGAGACGTCGCGAGTTCCTTTGACCGGTGGTATGACTTCTTAACGGAACAGAAACGTTTAAGAGTCTTGGCGTTGAAAGTCGTGCGACGCATCAAAAAAATGGAGTTAGCGTCTGCGTTTGAAACGTGGTGCACGAGTGTGGAGACTTCAAGGAAACTTACAGGAATTGTGAACCGAATCTTGCAACGAACTACCGCCACTGCGTTCAACACGTGGGTCGACGGAGTGGACAACGCGAATAAACAAAAGGTTGTGTTGTCACGAGTAGAAGGCATGGCCTCGAAACTCAGCGCGAGGTTAAAGTCATCCACATTCCGAGAGTGGCACCAACTTCAAAAGAAACAAAAGCACGGCATGACCCTGTGCAGGAACATGTTAGCGAGGGTGTACCGGGCGAACAAAAGAGACGCGTGGGAGCAGTGGAGCGCCGAAGTAAAACATACGAAAGACGAAAGGGACAATTTAAAAAAGTGCTTGACGCGAAAACGCGTCGCCCAAAGGTGGTTCCTGCGCTGGTACTGGGACGCCTTCGACTCCGATATCCAAGTCGCGCTGGCGAATATTTTAGGGGCGAGCGAAAACGCGATGGACGGTGCTGGGCTAGGGGGCAGTGGGTTGGGCGGCAGTGGCATGCCGAGTGCGATCAGAGGCGTCCGACCAGTGCAACGACGCAACTCCTCCAGCTCTGAAGACTCGGACTCGGACGAGGACATGACCCGTGTGGGCGTGCAAAACGCCGCGGACGCTTTGCTGTTTGGGGCCAAGGCGTTTCACGGGAACGACGAGTCCGACGTGAAACACGCGGCGAGAGTGTTAGCGGCTCAAATAGTCAAGTCGCCGTACGCATCCGAGGCGTACCAGAGTATAAGCGATGACACGTCATCGGACGAGTACTCGGAAAGCGCGAGTCCTTATAATTCTTTGCAAAAGTATCAACAAGGATCTTCACGAGAAATCCCCGCTCCTGTCGAGTCGTACGAATCGAGGATGGCCAGGGCGGTGAGGGAGAAGGAGATGAAGGGGGTGTGAGGGTGTGATGAACGAAGCAAGTAGTGTGTAATTTCACGATCTGGTTTCAGTCGAACCAAGCAAGTGTGTGTGTATTTCACGGTCTGGTTTCAGTCTCTCTTGCGCAGTCTATATTTATTACCTTAGAAGGTATACTTTTCTTGTGAATGAAAAAAAACTCCTTCACTTCTTGACGTCCTTCAGCCCCGCGAACTGGTCCACGCCTTTCGTGAAGATCGCTCCTTGCGCGGAGAACAGCTCCTGGAGCCCTGTGTCACCAGCAGCGCCTTTGGTGGTCAAATACTCATAATACGTCAGCGATTTCTTGCCAGTTAAATTATAAAAATCCGGCGAGCACCTCGAGTAAAACCCGTTTTGCAGGTACTCGAAAAATTCCGCCCGCGTCGCGCCGAAGTCCTTCTCGAACTGCGCAACGTCTTGGGGGGTGTATGTGATGGTCTTGCCAGCGGCTTCGGGGCACACTTCTTTGGCTTCTGGAGTCGCCAATGCTTTGGTCAAGATCTCAGCCACGTCACCCATCGACGTGCTCTGCGCGCCGCAAATATCGTAGTACTTGTCCCCGTGCCGTTCAGGCCCGTCCACAAAACAAGTAACCGCCGCCTCCGCCATGTCGTTGCACGCCACGAACGAGTTCTTGCAGTTACCTAGCGGTGATTTAAACGTGTTATCCGTTTTAATGCTATCAAGCTCGTTCTTCAAAAGGTGGTTCATGTAGAAGTTGCCTCTGATTGAGGTTAACTTAGATTTAAACCCAGCGTCGATGAAACACTCTTCGCTCCACCAGTAGTGCTGAAGCATCAACGGAATTCCCGCGTTTGGGCGCGAGACGTGAACTTCGCTGTCGTATTGGTTGGTGTTCGTGTCCGCGCCGAAACACGAAATGCGGACGATGTGCTTTAAGTTGTTCTTGATTGAAGCCGTCTCTCCACACCATTTGGCGAAGGCCATGTGCTGTGCAATATACTTGTCCTGCGTGCTTGAAAATAAATGAGTCACCCCATCCATCGCAGGCGCCCAGGTTTTGTCATCCTCCAGATCAAACACCACGGTTTCGTGCGCGCCGAGTGACGTGGCGTACTCTTGCTTGTCCCTCGTCGCTGCCCTCACTATATAACCAGGAAGTTGCGACAGTCTCGCCACGACTTCTTTGCCCACGCGGCCGGTGGATCCGGTGACCAGCACGATCTTTGTTTCAGAAGAAGCGGAGGCGGACATCAGGCGAGGTCGTGTGTTGGTGGTTGATCTGTTTACAGGGAACACAGTAGTGCGTCCGATTCGATTCAGAGAGACACGACACGGGACGAGCAAAGCAAACGCGCGAAGAGCAGTGGACATGTGACACCGAAGGTCAGTGCGATCGGGAATGGGTCCTCATGGAATCTAACAACCCTATTTCCACGAAAAAATATCAAAAAACAAAAAACTTGAAACTATCATCTCGTTACCTTACAAATCGAACCTCTACTACCCTAATGCTTCACACCAAAGGTCCTACGGGTATAAGAACATGCCTTTGATCCCTTCCGGATCGGACACAAACCCTAAATTCTTGTAAAAAGGAACGACGTTGCCATCCGCGAAGAGCGTTATGTTTCCGATGTCTCGCGCCAACAACGTTCGGATCATTTGTTCGCACAGCGCTTTGCCAAGGCCTTGGCCTTGGTACGCCGGGTCTAAAACTACGTCCCAAATCGTCGCGTTGAACGCATGGTCCGACGTGGCGCGGGCCATGCCGATTAAGTGTTTCGAGCCGAAGGTTGGGGTTTCGGGTTTGTTGGGGGGGTAGGTGATGCCGGGGAGGCCGAAGGCAGATGATGATGAGGCGTCGTCATCATCGATTCTCTCATCATTCCCTCTCCCCTCATCACCTCCTTCTGCCTCACTTAGCTCTAAATATAAGCTCGCGACGCAGAACGAGTTCTCCAGCGCGGCTTTTACTTTATGGATCGGTCTTCGAGGCCACCCCACGCCGTCACACAACCGCTCCAGGTCGTAGCAATCAACAGGCGCGGTTGTGCTGTACACGATTTTGGCACAAGTGCCATCCGGTCGTATCGTCTCGATCAACACAACATCCTCCTCTTCGTTCACGATTGGACCGCCTGGGGAGTTTTGGGGGATGGGTTCGATTGAATTGCCATCTGTTTTGCCGGTCAAAGGGTTAGGGACAGTGGCGTGCGTTTGAATACCGCGTGCGCGTCGTTTGGAACAACCCGCGCGTTCCAAGCGACGTCCCCGAAGATGGCCTCCCGCAATGTCAAACCCAAATCTCGACGTCCGCACTCTCGTTCCTAAACACGGTGGTCGGGCACTGCCCGTCACCCTACCCGTCGCACTCGCCGCGTGGAACATCGTCCCTCCGCCGGAGCGTACGCCGCGGAGGAGCACGGCGCGCAGCGAGGTGTGCTGGTCAAGAAGACGGCAAGTCGCAACAAATATTCCACTTCGGGATATCACTGACATTTATTTTATTGAGAGATCCAAGGGACGCGCACACTTCCAGGCACTGAACGCCTGTCTGGCAGTGTCCCCGGCGCGATGCACGGCCGCAAACGAGAAACTCTTGTTGAATCACGGGTACGGTTTATATCAGCGTGGCGGTTGTTGCGAAGACCCATGTGGGGAGCCTTGGTGTCGGATCTATGTAGCTTTTTTTGTAGAGAAGTTGTGTGCCGTCCTCCTCACCACCCCGACTGACGACCCCACCCCCCTGCAGGCCCGCCGCGAGGCCTCGTTACCCAAGGTTACGCTGTTCCGCGCGCTTCAGGCGGATGCGATTCGGCGACGCACGGACCGCGTGTTCGACACAACTTCAATGGCAGTCACGGGACGGCTTTTGGAGATCAACCCCGAGGTTTCAACCGCGTGGAACTTTCGGCGCGAGATGATCGTACACGCAGAAGAAGAGGAGATACGTGGGTTGGGTTCTTCCGGGGAACAGGTGACAGGACAGTCTACAGAAACAGCAAAGACACACGAAGCCTCAACAAATGATTCAAACGCGCGTTCAACAGATTCCACAACTCCTACGTCCTTCCCCCTTTCCGACGAGTTGACGTTGACCGAGAAGTGTTTGCGGAAACACCCGAAGAGCTACCCGGCGTGGTGGCATAGGAAGTGGGTAGTCGCGCGACTTATTAACTCAGGAATATCTCAAGAAGAGACTAAGAAACAAGCCCTACAGCAAGAACTATTGTTATCCGAAACCCTCCTGACCCTGGATGACCGGAACTTCCACGGCTGGGGGTACCGAAGGTTCGTCGTTTCACTAATGAATGAGCATTCACCAGAAAAAGAATTAAATTATTCGACGAAAAAAATCGAAAATAACTTCTCGAACTACTCCGCGTGGCACCACCGGACCAAGTACTTACCGAAAGTGTATGGCGATTTGCATGGAAGCCTGCCGTCCGCAATTTTAACGGAAGAATACGAGTTGGTCCAACATGCGTTCTTCACGGAACCCGAGGACCAGGCGGGGTGGATGTACCACGCATGGCTCACGGCGCAAACCGGGGTTGCTGAGGATGCGACTGGGGACGGGGACGGGGATATTTCTAGCAACAATATCCCCGCCATCCCCGGGGATTCCGCCGTGTACGACCGTGAATCCGTGCTTTGCCAGGAGCTGAGTGACATGGAACCTTCCTGTAAGTGGCCTGTGGTAACCTTAGCGCGGCTAAAGAAACTAACAGGGAGAGATGAAGAGAGTTTGGCGCTGCTGAAAAAACTGCAAACCATAGACCCGATGCGGCGAGACTACTACTGCGACTGCGCGGGGCATAGATGAGCATAGAGTATTTAGACTGGCAGGATTGTATCCAAAAGATAAGCAGCACACACTCCAAAAAAGAAACATAACAGCTCTTGCTTACAACCCGTTACACGAAACACACTGGGCTACTCCCAACGCACTTCTTCTTCTCGTTCTCACGCAGAAACTGTCAAAAAAGCGACTCAAATATTGCTGGCAAAATTACATGCCATCGCTTACTGCAGCTGCGCGTACCACAGGCCGGTGATCTTCACGTCCTTGGGGGCCTTGGACCCGAGGTCAGTGTCCGAGGGCTGGATGGACTCGAACACACCCGCGATTTCCCCAGTCACGGCGTCGTACTTGGCGACGTTGAACACGGCGGAGCCCTTGAGGGCAGCGACGTTCTTGTTGTTCTCCTTGAGGAGCTCGTCGGCGTCGGACTTGGCGGGGAGGGCGACGGCGTTGTCGTAGCCGGTGGATCCACCTCTGCCCTTGGGGTCGAGGAAGGAGGAGCCTCTGTACGAGGGGACGGTGAAGTCACCGCCGAACTGGGAGGTGCTGCCCTTGCCCGCGAACTCCTTCAGGGTGAACAGGAAAGGAACGCGCTCGCCTCCGGGGAGCTGCACGGTGACGGCGGCATAATCGAGGCCGTCGCGCTCTTGCACGGCGACGCTGCCGTCGGAGCCAACCTTGAAGGAACCAGTCATGCCGTCAAGGGTGTAGGTAAGGCGGGTCATGAGCTTCGTCTTGGTGAACTCGGACTCGCCAGCCTTGAAGGAGCTCTCCTCTTTCACTGTGAAGGAAGTGGGCTCCATGCAGAACTTTTCGAGCTTGTAATCCTTGGCGGGGATCTTGGAACCGGCTTCGCCGGTTTCAACCACGGGGCACGTGTTCGCGAGACCGGTACCCTTGACTTGGAGGTACGTAAGGCCCTGGAACTCATCGTAGGTCACGGCGTTGGCGGACTGTAGGGGAGGGGAGGGAAGAGGGTCAGCACGGGTGCGCGTCAAATATTTCTTGTTTTTATCATCGCCGAAAAGCCAAAAGCAACAACGACGGTTTGTCGTGAAGTGCGTCAATCGTTGTGCGACGAAGGCGCGCGGTGCGATGCTGTAGCGTGTACAAGCCCGCCTCGACGTGTTCCACACGTCCACATCACATACATCCAATTAACGTTTCAAGGATTCGCGCGGAGCATGCACCCCACAGGGTCGTTCCCCGGCACCAACTCCTCGGGATCGGATAGAGAGTGTTAACACGTACCGACGCAATCACAGCGGACGCGGCGAGGCCGGCGACGAGCGCCTTGCCGGCCTTCTCGACCTTCTCCACGAAGGCGGGCTTCGCGGCGGAGCACACGGTGGCGGTGCTGTTGAGGTTGGGTTGGGTAGGGGGGTGGGTGAGCAAGGGGTTGATGTGGTATTCCGGAGTCCGAGTCTCGATCGAGTTCGGGACCGATGTGCAACCGTGTCAATCGTAAGAGAAATCGACACGACGCGCGATCGTGTCGCGTGACGTCACGTAGCGCACACATGTTCCGCGAATCTCGACGAAACGATGCATGTTAGGTGCCACATGGTATCACACACGTCGGCGCTACAATTCAATGCTCGTCGCATGCGTCGCGAACGTCGTATCCCCGGTACGAACACGGTGTTCACAACCATCGTGATGTGATGCCAAGCGTGCATCGCAAAAACTCCGAATTCGCCGGAGGGTTTGTTGGCCGGGAACGGGGACTCACCGCTTGTTGGTGCGCACGGCGGCGCGCTGCGCCACGAGGGCGTTGGTGGCGGAAAGGCAAGCCATCTTTCGAAGTGCGAGTGTGCGTCGAAGGTGACGGGCGTGTGCGGATATGAAGGTTGGGCGGACGCGATGGATCCCGTGAGTGCTCGCTCCAACTCGTCGCAAACTTTCTCGATTCACTTCTGTGAATCGGAATGCGCCACTTTGATTGGCCGTCCAAATCGGTGTTGGATGCGACCAGTTTGCCCAAACAACAGGCTCGTCAGTCCACACAAACCGTAAACGATTTAATCAGCATTCTCGTATGTCTTGCAGTCTTGAAGTTTCATTTGGCAAAAACCAAAAAGTTGAAAGCGATTTTGGCTTTTGCCAAATTAACGCTCAGCGGCGGCGGCGGCTTGCAGTACCTCACCGCACGGCGTGGCGTGGGAACGTTGACCGTTGGTGTGACGTGTGAGGACGTAGACACATCTAATACTGTCTACGCCTCGCACTAGCCCCCCTTGGCACGATGATCCGCCGCACCGCACGCTTACGCAAGGAGTTCCTGTACCGCAAATCGCTGGAGGGCAAGGAAAGGGAGTTGTACGAAAAGAAGCGAAAGATTCGGCAATGCTTGGAAGAGGGGAAGGTCATTCCCACGGAGTTGCGAAACGCGGAGGCTAGTTTAAGGTCAGAGATTGCATTAGAGGACACAAGCACAGCCGCAAATGGTTCTTCCGCGGATGACGAGTACGCCAAGGCGAATGAACGGGATCCCAAGGTGTTGGTGACCACATCCCGAGATCCCAGTTCGAGACTAACTCAATTTGTGAAGGAAGTGAAACTCCTGATGCCCACGTCGCGGCGCATCAACCGCGGCGCACAAGTTCTTCCCGATTTAGTGGAATTATGTAGAAGCAACGACTTCACGGACTTGGTGGTGGTGCACGAGCACAGAGGTGAACCGGATGGGTTAGTGATTTCGCACATGCCGTTTGGACCGACCGCTTATTTCGGGCTGACGAACACGGTGATGAGACACGACGTCAAGGATCAGGAAATCGGAACGGTAAGCGAGGCGAATCCCCATTTAGTGTTGGAGAACTTCACCACGCCGCTTGGGAAGCGCACGGCGAACATCCTGAAACACTTGTTTCCCCCTCCGAAAGACGCAAAGTCAAAAAGAGTCATCACGTTCGCCAACGATTCAGATTATATTTCAATGCGACACCATACGTACGAAATGCCGCGTGGGGCAAAGAGCGTAGCGCTCACCGAAATCGGCCCGCGCTTCGAAATGAAACTGTACCAGATTAAATTAGGGACTATTGATGCGGACGATGCGGATGTGGAGTGGAGTCTCAGGCCGTTCATGCGGAGTAGTAAGAAGAAACGACTCTAGATGGAGTGTAGCATGATTCAATTTACTCATAATTTAGACATCACAAAAAATACAAACCTCATCACTCAATCACCCTACGCGCTTCCTTCGTTCATGTAGCAGTCATCAAGTCCCTCTACTGACCCTCCAGTCTGAATGCTAAGCGGCAGGTGGTCCAAAACGTTGAACCGCTGAATGCCCGCGATGTTCCCCGGTTTCGATTCGTCGCCGCACTTCAACTCGAGAATATGCACGCACGCGTTTTGCGAACAAAACACCACGTTCTGTTTTCCCGTCGTCAATTGCATCCCGCTCAACGCTTTGATCAGAATGTCAATGAACATGCCGTGTACCACTAACGCGATGGCACCATCCTTCTCCTTCCACTCTTCAGCCAAGCCCCAAAGCCATTTCGTGACCTCCTGTATCCGCTCCTGCGCTTGAACCACGGTTTCGCACCCTTGTTCTTCCGTCCACCATCCTTTGATTAATTCAATCGGGACGATACATCCGGGAAACTCTGATTCCAGTTGCGCTTTCGTCAGTCCTGGTCGGCCGACTACGCCTGATTCGTTCTGTCCAGGGGAGCCGTCGAAACACCCGCCGTGTTCGTGAATGTCCTGCTTGACTCTGATTGGAATTCCGAGCTTTTTTGACAACGGCGTCGCTGTTAGCATGCATCTGCGCATCGGTGAGACAAAAAGCTTTTTAATCTGGTGCTTCGCTTTGATCGATCCATCAACAACAGCTTGTTCCCCGAACATCTCCCCGACCCACTTACCAAGCGCGGCGGCTTGTTTGAACCCGGTCTTCGTCAACGTGGGGTCCGCATCCCGGTCAGGGTTCATCAAACTCGGGACCGTCAACGCGTTGTTCGCGGACTGCGCGTGGCGAACGACGTACACGCGCATGGTTGGTTTTGTGATGAGCCCTTTTATCGGTATTACTAGTGTCTCTTGTTCGTTGCCGTCGATTGAAGCTAACAGTGAAAAGTGACACCCCTACAGACACACCAACGTCGTGTCCACGCGACGGGAACGGAAACGAAAACAAACACACAGGTGCGTCGATGCCGTGTGAGTGTGTGTGGTGATGTACAACTCCGACAGGAAGGAAAACAGAAAGGGCAAAAGGCGACTTTTCGAAGAAATCGCACCACCCTTTTTGTCAAATTATTGTGAGCGTGGCATCCATAAGTGGGCGCGCCTGGGAGAGGAGCTCCACGGTGTGGGAGGCCTTCGCCAGTGGCGTTAGGTCGGCGCGATGGCGAACGTCGGCGGGAGGAAAGACAATATCGCGAATAAGGTATCGTTGCGTGTGGACCCTGAGGTGATACCCGATGGCGGCATTCGATCCAGTGCAATTCCGGCACCGCGCAAACGTCCGAGTTTGAATGACACGGGTGCCACTGGCACTGGTGCGGCATCTCGCGTGACGCGCTCTGGGAAAAATCTATGGGCGCTGGAAAGCGTGAAGGACCTCGCCCCAGTCACGACGAAGAAACGCTCGATGTTCATGACCGCGTACAAGTCCATGAAACGCGCGGCGGGCATCCCGTCCAAGAAGAATAAAAATATCAGGAAAAAAGCTGAAAAAACATCATCAGGCGCGAGCGGGCTGTTGAGCAAACTAAAGGCTAATTCTGAGACAGGGAAGACCGGTGGAGAGTCTGAAAACGATACAAATGCAATGTCCATGGCTACGGGAACATCGAACTCATCTATCTCCGGCTCCAAAAACGTAATAGGCCGCATCAACACCGAGAAGCTTCTCACCGGAATCCGAGGCGCCGATGGTAACGCCGATCGCGCGGTGACGCACAAAGCGTACCTCGACGCGCTGAGACAAGCACTCCCGCACGACGTGCAGAGTGCAGGGGAGGGTAATGGAGGCGGGGTAGGGTCACTGTCAGGAGGGCCTTCAAGGTCGACTTCACTGTCAGACTCGATTAACGGTACTCTCCCCGACGCGCCGAAACCCGAAACCCCGCTGAGTCCGCGGCGGGTGACTTTCAAAAACATCATTTCCGACTTGGTCCGGGACATGAAACGACGACACGAAAGCACGTCTGCAACCGCACGGGGGATGTTGAAGTCATTAACAGCCTTGGAGGAGCTGGAACCCGCCGCGGTGGCGTTCGGCAGGGTACAAAGAAGGGCGGACGCAAGCTTTTGGTCTTCGCTGCCGCCCACGCAAATGCCGAGTCTTCCGGAACGGGAGGAGTCGTCGTATGGGACTTCAATTAAAAAGAGCGACGGAAGGATTGGACGTCAACCGCAACTCACACTGAAACACCAAACCTTGCTCACCCCTCGACGCAAGCCGCCGTCGCCTGGGGCGGTGGAGGCGCGGTACAAAGGTCTGGAGGACTTGGCGGAAAAGGAAGTTGAAGGGTTACAATCAGAGTTTGCTTTCTTTCCAGACCAGCGGGAGAAAGAATCGCGCTCGGTTTCCGCGCCCGCGTCGCCCAGCGGACAAATGCACGCAGTTCCAACGACACGTAGCTCGTCGCCCGCTGAACGATCTTATGAGCAAACAGTCTCGCTTCAAATTATTAAAGACGGCTTTGACGCGGGTTTGAGTTCGGTTCGCAAGGGGAACAAAATTCCAAATCCCGAGAGGAATCCTGAGAGGAATCTTGGTCCTTCTCCCTCACCCTCGACCACCGCAGCTGCAATCGCGGAAGCAGCTTCTCGAGTTAAGCTTCCGTTATCAATCTCGCGACGTTTAGCCGCGGTACAGTCCGCGAGCGATTTCGATTCCTCACCGGAGAACTCGCCGTTACCAAAAACATGGGTCACCGGCCACGGTGGCTCTCGATTCAGGGTAAATGCCCATAAGGATGACGAAACCGAAAGAGATGACGGCACTCCAAGCGCAGCAGCTGCAACGCTAGCGCAACGCGCGCGTCAAGCCGCACACGCGACGCGCCGGCAAAGCTTTCCTTCCGTGACCAATGAGACGAAAAAACATCCGCCGTCGTCTGTGGAGAAAGTGCTGGACACCGCGCCGGAGCGCCGGGCGGGAGACCTTGACCAGCTTCGAGCGATGCGCAGGCGGCTTCAACATGAATACGAAGAAGAAGCGCGAGGGATACTTTTGATGAAACACGCTCAGAAGGTTGATTACGACGAAACGGCGGAACGAAACGGCTTTGATACGAACAAGGGGTACCGCGCGACGCCCAAGGTGTTGGATGAAAAAAGAAACTCTCCAAAAAAGCAAGCCTCTTCTCCTATGACCAACCAGTCTGCGTACAATCGCAACCCGAGCGAAGAGGAGGTGTGGCACCACCTCGCCCGTCTCGGGGGATTTGACTCGTTCGAAGACGTGCCGAGTTCGGCGAAACCGCTGAACGTGTCGACTGCGAGATTGCGCGCCGCGTATGCGATGGACGAGGCGAAAATTGAGATTGAAAACGAAAATGGAAACACACTCGCCGGCGACAATAATGTCGTCGCATCTCCCGGGTTTCGAGGCGTGATGGGATCGCCCACCACCGCGAAAGCGGGATTCGACGCGCTTTCGCGGCGACGAGACGCGCGCCGAGCCGCGAAGGAGAGAAATGAAAAGAAACCGATGTGGGCAGGGGGGCGATAGCAGTAACTTATTATGCAATTTTATTACATCAAAACCAAAACTTGTCGTATTCCGCGCGCCACTATTTTCCGAATAAAGTCATTCGGCGGCTGGTGATGAGCGCAGTGTGGTGAGCACGCAGCGCAGTGTGGTGGGTTCGCAGCCATTGGCGATGGCTGCGAACCACCCGCAGCTCGGCGCTGCGCTTTCGAACATAGCAGAGCTTAACCGGATTTATTTGGAACATCAGCGGGAGTCTCTTCGCGCCGCGGACGGGGTTGGTGCCGACGAATCAAGGGACAAAAAGCGTAAGAAAAGTAAAAAAGCGAAGCGGGACAAGAAGGGCAAGGACAAAGGGAAGGGTAAGAGTAAGGGTAAACGGAAGCGTGACAAGGACGACAGGGACAGCAAGAAGAAATCCAAGAAACGGAAGAAGGAACGCAAAGATGTGTCGTCGTCATCGTCGTCAAGTGACTCCAGTGTTGGATCTGGCCCTTCCGATGACGAATCCAGTGAATCGAAATCCCAAATGAAAAAACTCACGCCCGAGGAGCAACTTCAACGCGGCCGCACCGCGATGGAATGTACGAAACATATCCTCGCAAAGTTTCCGGACGTCCGCAACGATTTCCGGAACATTTTAAAATCAATCGATGACGGCGAAGCCGTCTCTGTGGACGGCGTCCCGGACGTTGGATTGAAAAAAATATTGACAACCTTATTCGACGCGCTCGGGTTGCTACGACTCTCGAAGAAATCAAACGCCAGGTCGCTTCCCAAGGACTTTCCCGAGAAACTGCTCTCAAAGCTAGCGCCGGTGTTCGACATGACCACAGAACAGCTCACTCCGTTCAGGGACAAAACGAGCCCGAGTGATTGTCGCGAAGATGCAAAGAGCGACGGCGACGAGAAAATAAAAAACCGAGTTTCGAACAAAACGAAACCCGTGACGATCGGGATGACTGGCGAAGAAGCGGAGGCGATTTTGGCAGATAATAATCTTGAGGACACTGTGCCCGGGATACACGGCACTGTACATGCAAACAGCTCTACTGTTGACGAAACGAACGCGCGTGATGGAAACCTTTCGAAACCTTCCGACGCTGCGGCCGCGCGTCCCGGCGATGTAAAAAAACCAACAGATGAAATCGGTCCCTCCACCGATCCTCCCGCTGCCCCAATTGGTCCAAGTTCCGCCCCCCCTACGAAACCGCCGCCAAGAGTGCTGGGCCCCGCGATGCCCCCCCGGGCGATGCTGGAAGCCGCTGCACAAGAATTAAACGACGACGTCGGCCCCGCGCCTCCCGAAATCGTGCAAGAGGTTGCGTTGGTGGGCGCCGACGCGCGAGTCGCCGCCGCGAAGCGAGTGCTGTGTGTCCTGCAACAAAAGGGCGACGCGTACGACGTGTTAGGAGTGGTTGACGTGCCTAAGTCAACACCAGCAACCCTGAAACGTTTGTACTGGAAACTCTCCCTATCAGTACACCCTGATAAGTGCGAGTACTCCAAAGCCTCAGATGCGTTTGACGCGGTGAAGAAGGCGCACGAGTGTTTAAGTGATCCCGTTGAGAAACAGAAAATCGACGCGTTACGCGAAGAAGCACACGCGCGTGAAGGGTTCGACGCGTGGCTCGCTTCGGAGCTCCAAGCCGCAATCTGGCGCAAGTCTCGAGGAGAGCCCGCGCCGGGGGATGACGAGTTGTTGCGCGGTCCTGACGATCCAAACGATAACATAAAAGGGGGCAGGGAAGAGTGGATGACTGTTCTTCCTGAACAGCGAAGGCCTGTACAAGGCGGTGAGGTTGATCAAGGCGGCCGTGGGAACGTCAAGAGTTTCTCTCAAAAGTCTTTCGTTGAGCGGGATCAAAGGACGATCACTGATTGGACGGCCGCGCCTAAAGACCAACAAGAAGTTGAAAAGACGCTGTTCCTGGAGGCGCAGGAAAGGAAATATTCGCTCCCTTCTGCGCAAACTTCAAAAGAAGAACAGGAGGCAAAGAACTTGGTCCAAGCGTACACAACCGCTACGCGTGGCAAAACACTGTTAGAGGAGCACCAGGAAAGGGCGGCGCGAGAAGCAAAAGCAGTCCGAGACAAAGAGAAGGCGAAAAAGGCCAAGGCGAGGAAAGATAAAAAGGAAAAAGGAGCTTCTGAAAAAAATGCAGACCCGGATGACGACGGCACTGGTTGGAATTATAAACCCTGGAACCGAGAGACGGATTTGGAAGCGGGCAGAATTGGGACGAAAGCGCTGGATCCAAGTGAGATGCTCAAGAAAGCGGGTGGGGATCTGAAGGGGCGGTTCGGGAGCAGCGCGACCGAAGGTGGGGGCAGGTAGCGTAGTTTTTGTACTCTTGACTCTTTTTTCAACAATTTCACATTGTGCAAGTCGAACAATCAATCGTCGCACTCGTGCCTCATTCAAATCCCAAATCGGGAGAGACGCGCTCCCCTGGTCAGCCACAACGCCGGCCCGCGGCCTGGGTTCGGGGAACCCGCGTTGCGTTCGTCAGGCGCGTCTACGTGTGCGATCGTCGCCTGCCTCCGCGTAGCAACGCATACGCGCGGCGGGGGAAGACCGAGTCGTTGTGGTCGACTGTGGCTGGCCCGGAAATACACAGACCAGAGGGATGGCCACCACCGCTGGGGACACCGCGGTTGACCCACGATGCGTGGAGTGGTGCAGGAGCAAGGTCAAACTGCTGAGCGATGATGTGGATGGGATGTGGGTACCGGAGGTACGTTTGCGTGAAGGAATACCCGATGAGGGGCTGTCCATGTCACACGGATTCTCCGATGGCGGTGTTAGTCGTTGACGCTCACAGTGTGTTTTTTATGCATTTCCGAGCGCCCGCGATCGTGGAAGCGACGCCTCGAGTGTCGATGCCCTGTGCGAGCGTAGTTCACGTACCCAAGCCGCGCACGTACTGTCACATACCCAAGTAGCGCATATACTGACCTTCCTCCCCAACTTTCCCGTGTCTCCCTTCACGGTGCTCTCATCTCGAAATCAATTTTCTTTGGGATCTTCTCGCCAAAAAAAAACATTACTCAAATTCAATCTCATCCCCACGCACACCACAGGACCACTCCCTTTCCACCTCCGCGTTCTTGGCGGGCGCGGATTCCGACATTACCAAGCTCGCGTCCAACACCACGACCAAGCGTTTGTTCATGTACGTCAACACTTCCGGTAAGCTAACTGTCCAGTCGAACGTACCGGCCGCCGGCGAATGGAAGAAACTGCTAGCGCTGGTGCGGGACCCTTCCAGTTTGCTAATAGGGAACACGCCTGTGACGAAACCGGTATCCTTCGGTGCGATGCCCAAAGCCGTCCACGTGTCTGTTATAGACCACGACGTCGCGGGGTCGCTGTTAGCGGTCGTGAAAGGCGTGTACGCCCCGCCGTTGTTGCGGAACGACCAGTGGCCTGAAAGCGTGCTGGGCGAGCTGAAAACGCACACGCATCGGTACCTCGCCGCGCTCACCGAACGCTCGCACGAAATGAAAGGACGCACCGTGCTGTATGTTCCAGATGAACCCGAGATGTACATGGGTCAAGGGATGGGTGAGGAAGTCACTGGAGGTCATGGAGAAGTCAGTGAGAAATCCATCGAAACTGCGTCGACAAAGAAAGATTTAGTGCAGCGGTTAGAATCCACCGTGATTCACTGGACGCGGCAGATACGGGAGGTGCTCCGTGAAACCGCGGGGGGGGCGCACACAGTTGACTCTGGGGCGGACCGGTTGAAAGGCGCGGGTGGTGGCGAACCTGGCAGTGACGATTCAAACGATTCAACCAACGGTTCAGACGGTCCTTTGAGTGAAGTAACTTTTTGGCACTCGAGGGCGGATGACTTGGCTGGAATTCAGGGTCAATTGGATGACGAGAAAATTCTAACAGTCACCAGAGTGCTGAAACGCGCACGGTCCACGTACCTGGAACCGTTTTTAGAGCTCCGAGACCTGGTGCGGTACGAATCAGAAGCGAGTTCAGACAACGCGCGATTCCTAAAAACCCTAGTGGAGCCGTGTGAAGCTTTAGCGAAAGCCTCGGCAGCGGAAGTCGCGCAACTGCTTCCGGGAATCGCCAACCGAGTGCGTTTGATTTGGAACTGCTCGTCGCACTACAACAAACCCGGAAGAGTGTTCGGTTTGTTGCGAAAAATATCAAAAGAAGTCACGAGACGGTGCGCGGTCAGCATATCAGTAGACGCGATATTAGCAGGAGACGTGGTGTCAACTTCGAAAGCGTTACAAGCGTCCCTAGAAGCTTGCCACGCGTGGAAGAGTTCGTTCGAGTTTACGCGAACCGCGGTGAACAAGCGACACGCGGATAACCGCGACATGCAATGGCCTTGGTCTCAGAGTTCTCTTTTCGCCCAGCTGGATGCGTTCGAACAACGGTGTAAGGACCTATTAGATGTGTGTGCGGCACAGGCGCAGTTCGCGCCGGGGTCACAGGTCCCAGTCTTTGGCGGCTCGCAAGGCTTCGAGATTAGTAAAAGCTTCGGCGACATTCGCGACGCGTTTCAGGTTCTGAACGGCGAACTCCGAACCTCCGGCTCTACGAACACCGCTCTTGACGTCACGGACGGCACGTGGCACGACGTGTTTAACAATTTCTCACACGGCGTGAAGGACCTGGAGGTGCGGTTCCAGAACGTGATGACCTCCTCAGTGGAGAGCGCGCGCGGCGACTTGACCAGTTTCGTCGAGCGAGTGGACGCGCTTCGGGGGATGAGCGTCGGGTCGAGTTCATCTCCGATTGGCCGGTGCGCGGATAAGCTCACTTCTGAGCTGTACCAGGCATTCGCCACCGAACTCGCCGCCGTGAAGAAGCACTTCGACACGCACAGGGAGAATCCCCCGGTGCACCCGTCGATGCCCCGCCGAGCGGGCGCTGCGTCGTGGGCGTTGTCGCAACGCTCGCGGCTGCAAATCCCGTGGAACAAGCTCGTCGACGCAAGTGGCAGTTGGCACGTCAACTCGGGAGTTGGGGATTCAAAAGACTCAAGCTCCTCAAAAGAGCTCGAGTCGCTAACCCAAGCCTTCGAAGCGACTTTACCTCAATTCGAAAAGTTCGCGAAAGAACAGCACGCTTTGTGGGTTACACACGTTGAGAACAAAGTAACGCCTTCCGTGAAGCAAAGATTGGAAAACCGGTTACTGGCGATTACCGATTTCGACTACGACGCATCCGGGTCCTCGTACCTCCTGCAAGTCAACTTCGACAAGGAGCTGACGTACGCGGTGGAGGAGACGAAACACTTCGAGCGGATGTACTTTCAGATTCCGTCGACTTGCGCTGAGTTGAACTCGCACAAGGAGAAGTACCGAGTGTTGAGGGAGGACGTGCTGCAGTTGGTGACGCACTATAATTCTGTAATTTCTCGGTTGGATGGTAACGAGGGCAAGTTGTTCCGCGACCGCCTCAGTGTGTTGGACAAGAAAATAGCCCCTGGTTTACAGAAAGTGCACTGGCAATCCTCGAAGTCAGTCTCGGAGTTCTACATGACCGAAGCCCTGAAGCAAGTTGGGGACACGAAAGACCAGGTTGATGCGTTCAAAGACGCGATGGCCGAGGTTGGTAAGTGTTGCGACAAGATTTCTGAAACGAAATTGATCGCGAGGACGGAGAAGCGCGTGTACGCGGAGGGGGAGTTTTCAGAAGCGCAGGTTACTAGGCGCACAGAGGTGATTGAAACGTTTAAGAGTCTCCGAGCCTCTATGGAAACCACGTTGAAAAAGACCTTCAGGAGTATCTTTCAAAGAGACAGCGCGCAGGTGCACTCCGAGTGGAAGAATTTATTAACCCGCGTCGACCAACAAATCCTAACCGCTTTAAAACTCGCGGTTAAAAACTCCTTAAGAGATTTATCAAAGGCGCTTCACGGGGATGCCAAGACGCGGGAAACCGTGGCCTTGTTTGGCGTCGCCGCGGTGCTAAAAAGTTCTAAAAGTTCGGGTGCTGGTGCTGATGCTTCTATGGGCAAACAGTCTAGCGTAACGTTGAAACCCGCCGTCGCGGATATCCGAACCTTTCTTCACGAAACCTGTCGCGACGCCGTGGCGATCACCAAAGAAGTGGAGAGGTTCGTGACGGAGCCTTCTGACGATTCTGATTCCGATGAAGACGAAGCGACCCAATCCTTCTTTGACATTATTTTCAGCGATGCTGATACTTTGAAGCGCGTGCTCGCGGTGGACGACGGCGCGAGTCTAGTTATCGACGAAGCGAATAAGTTTGTGCAGAGTTGGGAAAAACAGTACGGACACGTCTGGCTGGTGGATAAACATACGCACATGACTGAATACGCTGCGGATAAACCCTCGTTGAGTAAGTTCGAACACGACATCACCAAGTTTCGGGATTTAGCGTCCGACGTGCGCAACGAGCTGAACACGAAGCACATGCTGTTCCTGCGCTTGGACTGCGAACCGCTAGTCGACGTGGTGTCCAGGCACTGCGAAAAGTGGAGCGAGAGTTTCTTGCAGCTCCTCAACGACACGTGCCGCGGTGAGCTGAACCGTCTGTACGAGTACTTCGAACACGGCTCGACTGAACTACGCACGCCTCCCCAAAAGCTAGAAGAGCTCGCGAACAAGGTTGCGATGCACAAGCGGTTTCTGTTGGAACGCGATGAGACCCATTTATCCTTCGGGCCAATCAAAGCGCAGTACGCTACTTTAGAAAAATTCGAGTGGCCCAACGTTTCCGAAACTGAAAAAGAACGTCTCGAGAAACTCGACTTCAACTGGACAAAGTTCGTGGACATGATTAGCGAGACTGAAGTGAGCTTAGAGGAGCACAAGGAGGGCTTCCGGGACAAGTTGTCTCGCATGGTTGATACGTTGGTTAAAGATGTGGATGAGTTCAAGGAAAACTTCACAGCCACGGCGCCGAAGAGCGTGCAAGACGCGGTGACGCATGATGCGATGAAAAGCGCTGAAAACACTCTGGATGAATTCACGTCAAAGATAGAAACGTGCCGCCAACGCGAAGTCGAGCTCAAGAAGGGCCTGGATATCTTCAATGCTTTGGCTCCGAAATTAGAGCCTCTGTTATTTATTGAGGACGAAATGATTCGACTAAAAGCCCTGTGGGACTTGATCAAAGAGTGGCTGAGCGAGTACGACGTGTGGAGCCTCGGGAAATTCAGAGACTTGAAAGTCGAGGACATGGAAACAACCGCGCAGACGATTAACAAAAACGTGGTGAAGCTGGGTAAGAAAATCGCGGAAAGTAATTCTGAAACGGCTGTAACGGTTGAATGGGCTTCCTGGCGCTCGCTGAAGGACAAGATCGACGGGTTCAAAAAGACCATGCCCCTGGTTATGGACCTGCGCAACCCCGCGATTCGCGAACGGCACTGGGGACAAGTCATGGAGAAGTGCGGGGCGAAGTTTGATCCCCACGGCGACGACTTCACGTTGGGCCGGGTAACGGATTTGGAGCTGCACAAACACGATGAGTGGATCGCGGAGCTATCAGGCAACGCTACTAAGGAACTCGCGATCGAAACCTCATTAGCCACGATCACTGAAACCTGGCAAAACCTGACCATGGACATGGTGCCGTTCAAGGACAACCGGCCGGATGTTTTTAAACTGCGAGGCACTGAAGATGTGTACGTCGCGTTGGAGGACAACATCGTCACGTTGAGTACGATGAAAGCCTCCAAGTTCTTCATGGTATTCGAGCAGCCCATCGCCAACTGGGAGAAGAAGTTACTGCTGGTTTCCGAGATGCTTGATTTAGTGGTGAAGGTCCAGACCGCCTGGATGTATTTGGAGAACATCTTCGTCGGGAGCGAGGATATCCGGATGCAGCTACCGCGCGAATCCATCATGTTCGACGACGTCAACACGAGTTTCATACATGAGATGAAGTCTATGAAAGCAAAGGAGGTTGTTATCACTGCGTGTACCGGGTCCTTACCTGACCCGGTGACACCAATATCAAATCAAACCTTGGAGCAGTTCACTAAGATGGACGAGAAACTCGAAAAGATTCAGAAAAGTTTAGAGGCTTATTTGGAACAGAAACGACAGCAGTTTCCCCGGTTTTACTTTATTAGTTCTGATGACCTGTTAGAAATCCTAGGCCAAGCCAAGGACCCTTTGAACGTCCAGCCGCACTTCAAGGGGATGTTCGAGGGGGTCAAGAAGCTCGAGATGTTCTCGCCCGGGGATGGCGGGCGGCGGAATTACGCAAGTACCTTGATGCACTCTCCCGACGGCGAAACCTTAAACTTCGACGAAGAGGTCCCCACGCACGGCCGCCCCGAAGAGTGGCTGAACAAAGTCGAAGCGGCGATGTACAAGGCGTGCAAGACGAGTTTAAAAGATACCCTGGAGCACTCCAAGGGAATGACAAAAGAGAAGTGGGTGAAACAGTTCCCGGGGCAGATGATCATTTCCGCCGGTTGCGTGGTTTGGACCGCGGAGTGCGAGAAGGCTTTGTCCGAAAAAGACAAAGCCAAAGCCGCGATTAAGATGCTTAAAAAGAAATGGGCTTCTTATCTTACTAAGTTGGTCACGTTGACCCGAAGTAAGCTTGATAAAGTGAATAGAAAGAAAGTCGTGGCGTTGATTACGATCGAAGTGCACGCACGCGACTCGATTGAAAAGCTGTCCAAATCCGGCTGCGACGCCATAACGGACTTCGAGTGGGTTTCGCAGTTGCGTTTTTACTGGGACCACGAGAAAGACGACTGCGTGGTGAAACAAGTGTTGAGCGTGTTTGAGTACGGGTACGAGTACCAGGGGAATAACGGACGGCTTGTTGTCACGCCGTTGACTGACCGGTGTTACATGACCTTGGGGGCGGCGATGTTCACGCGACGAGGTGGGAACCCATTAGGACCGGCCGGGACGGGCAAAACCGAAACTGTGAAGGATTTCGGAAAAGCCTTAGGTACGTACACAAGCCACGAAATCCTGCTCGCCTTTTCCTTCTCGTTCGTCACCTCCGTTTCGAGCTTTTCATAACATCCTGTGAGGG